>Ga0155664_112_pt1 | contig 6803 bp, 7 predicted proteins | sample RifCSPlowO2_01_FD_107321 | JGI IMG/M metagenome (GOLD analysis project Ga0155664, IMG submission 107321) | Candidatus Nomurabacteria bacterium RIFCSPLOWO2_01_FULL_33_17 | reverse complement strand
CCCAATATATGAAATAGTTCTTTTTGATGAATTCATATTGCTATTATAGCACACAGATATATCGTTTTCTAGTTTAATTAAACTCTACTTTTAAAGCTTCTTCTGTATAATGATTTTTAGGATCCCAAAGTAAAAATGAATAAATCCCCAGGTCATTTGCAGCTTTAATTTGTGCTTCTACTTCTTTTTCATTATATGACACAGCCAAGCTAAAATCTTGTAACCATGGCCTGATTTCCGTATCTACACCTAAAAGATCTCGACGATATATGGCATCTTTTAAAGAAAAATAAATTGTATCATATGGTGATTTTTCTGGATTTATTAAATCTTTATAACCTTTGTAAAAATGTGAAGGATATATCATTGGTGAAATAGAATCAACATATGGAAGCAAATCTTCATAATATTGGCCAATACCCATATCATTTTTATCGCTAACAATTTGACCAAAAACACTTATCGATAATGGTATATTTTTATTTTTCAAATTATCATGCATATAAATTACAAATTGTTTTATAACATTTTGTTGACTATTTTCCATACTAATAGGAAAAACTTTATGGATACTGCCGTCTGTGGGATATCTTATATAATCGAGATTAATTTCATCAAATCCTAAATCATATGCCTCAATAGATAAATCTAAAATATATTTTTGAAAATCTTTATTTGCAGGGTCAACCCAAGAGAGGTTATGTTTGTCTACCCACAAAGACCCATTAAGATTTTGGACAGATCCATTAATATGATTTTTAGAATAAATAGGATCTTGAAAGCAAGCAATACGCGCTATAACATATACATCATTATCATGTAGCTCTTGTATATAATCTTTTAAATTAATGACTCTATTTGATTGTGCATTTTTTCTATCAATAGTCGCATCGATTTGTGCTGGGATAGAGACTATTCCAGTTGAATCTTTAAAATCAATAACAACACTATTGATTTCTGTTTTATATATCAAAATAGTTAAATTATCTCGAACGGATTTTGTTCCAGCCACCCAAGAGCTCATATAAATCCCTTTGACATGAATTGGTTTTGTTATATATTTTTTATTTAATTCTAAAATATCTTTTTGTTCTTGTTTTATTATTTTAATCTCTGTCTTTTTTGAATATAATGTTCCAAATATAAAAAATACCCCTATTAAAACAAAACCAGAAATAGCAATTAAATGATGGATTTTGTGCTCTTTCATTTTGGAAATACAATTATTGTAAATTCCCCTTTTAATTCTTTGGGATTTTGCAATATATTTTCCAAATGAAATTTCGCTTTATCTATATGTATAGTTTCAAACATTTTTGTTAATTCGCGAGCTATCATTATTTTTGTATCAGGATTATTTTTATTAAAATAGTTTAATGTATTTACTATTCTATGACATGATTCATAAAAAACTACAGGAATCTTAGATATTAAAATATCTTTAAAAAAGCTTTCTCGGCCTTTTTTGTGTGGTACAAAACCCATAAAACTAAATTGATTCCCAAACATTCCAGATACTGATACTGCCGAAATTACGGCTGATGCTCCGGGTATTGGAACTATTTTAATATCCTTATAATTTTCACGAATATATGAAATTATTAGTGACCCAGGGTCGGATATACATGGTGTTCCAGCATCAGAGACCAATGCAATATTTTGACGATTCTCTAATAATTCTATTATTTTATTTTCTTTATTTTTTGTACTATGGGCATTATAGCTTGCAGTTTTGTTTTTTATTTCATATTTTGCTAACAATTTTCCTGTTGTTCGTGTGTCTTCACACAGTACTAAATCTACTTCTTTGAGAATTCTTATCGCACGAATAGTAATATCCTCCATATTCCCTATTGGAGTTCCTACAACATACAATGTACCAAATTCATTTTTCATATTAAGTTGTAACATTACTAAATTTCTTCTCACAATATGTTTTACAAAAACCACCTGATTTTTCTATGCAATCATTACATGCTAAAAATTGTGAATGACAAATAGGATAGTTGCAATCATAATATGTTTCGGTAGATGTATCACAAAAATCACACTTACCAATTACTGTGTGATTAGCAGGGTCATCATAGGTGATCAATGTTCTTTTATCAAAAACATATAGTGAACCCTCAAATGCTTGCCCTGGAAATTGTTCCATATATGAAACTATACCACCATCTAATTGATATACATCTTTAAAACCTTGTTGTACTAATAGCCCGGATGCTTTTTCACATCGCACCCCACCAGTACAAACTATTAAAACAGTTTTATCTTTCAAATGATCTATTTCAGTTATCTTATCTCTCAAATCTCGAAAATTTTTAAGACCGGGGAAGATAGTATCTTTAAAACACCCGGATTTTAATTCATAATCATTGCGCATATCAACAACATAAAATTCTTTACCCTCTTTATACCATTTATCTAATTTTTTAGGTTTTAATCTTTTGCCAGTTATTATTTTTGGGTTAATATCAGTCCCCCCATCAACTACATGCAATGAGACTATTTCATTACGAACTTTGACAGACAGTTTTGGAAAAGCATCACCAATACCGATAGATTTTTTCCAATGAGTATCTTTAAATCTTTTGTCTTGTTTCATCCATATTATATACTTTTCTACATCTTCAATCTTACCTTCAAATGTTGCATTTATACCCTCTTGCGCAATTATAATTCTACCCTTAAAACCAAAAGCCTCACAAACACTTTTTTGCTGTTCTTTTACCAATTCTGGATCCTTAATCCGAACATATTTATAAAAAAGTAAAATTGTATAAACGCTTTCCATATATCGTTACTATAGCAAAATAAGGTTAAAAAACCAACTAATCTTAGTTTTGATATTCTGTGATTTTACCAGCTTGTATTTCAAGAGGGTCAGCTAGACGAAGAGTTTTAAGAGATTTTTTAGGAGCTATATCATAGTGTTTTATTTTATCAAGCTCTTCATCTATACCCCACAAATCACCATCTTCCACTTCCCAACCTTTTTCAAAAATATTTAAATTTAAAGGTTTAGAATATTGACGCAAAGTTTTCACACCATTATCTAAAAAATATTCATGAAAGAATGACATCACGAGTTCGCGAATATTTTTATAAACTGGATCACGATAACGTAAAACAGCATGGTTGGTCTTTGAAAGTGCTCCCCATAGTCCATCTTTCTTGAAAACTGATACAACATGATCAAAATCATTATGTATAGTCTTTAAATGCATTATAAGTGGTGGGTATCCATGGAGTGATAATATATACGCGCCTAATATAGCCCCCTCTATACAATGCGCATTATTCTCCCGCATCACCCTCAATGGCGACTTCACTCTATCAATTTTATCATGCTCAAAATTTATAGGAATGGTATTTAGAAAATCCTGCACCTTTGCCGGAGTATTCAACTTTTTAAACAAAATTATTTCTTTTTTAGTAAAAATGTTCATTTATGCAATTTCTTTTAGATAACATTCTTCACAAGCAATCCTTTCGTATCCCCAATTTTTTGGATAATACGCCATAACTTCTTTTGAACAATATGTGCAAGTATAAGCTTCACTTTTTGTCTGACTCATCGACATCAACCTTTCTTTTGTACGAACATCAAAATGTACACGTGGTAATGCAATATTTTTATTTTTCAAAAATGCTAATTCGGCATCGGCAATATTGTATCGCCATCCTGTCACTGGGCAAATAAGTGCTTGTTTTGAAATTGAGGAATCTACTTCAGTAATTGAATCTGGTAGTTCGCTTGTTTGCATCCCTTCGATTTTTTTATCAATAATTTCTTCCCAATACCCCCCTCTTTCCTCCACATATTTTTTTGTTACTTCTGGAAAATAAATTACTGCTGTAGAAAAATTATATGGGCACAATCCTAATGAATATAGCGGAAATTGCCCATATTCACCTCGAGCTTTCATGTCGGCAATAATTTTTTCTTTTAAAGCTTCATACTCCTCTTTTGTATATTGCTTGTTTAAAATACAATATTTCTTTTTACGTAAACTCACACACCCAAAGCAATAATCAATTTCTAAACACTGATCGCAATATTCTGAATACCGAGCTCCATCGCACCAAATAGAATACTTGAGTTCATAGGCATTTGTAGAACAACTATTATTTCCAGAAACTTCAATTTTCCAACACCCAGTCATGTCTATGCAATCTTTTGCCTTCAAGCCACGCAAACAATTCACACAATTTTCTGAATCTTCCCAACAAAATACATTTGTGCAATTATTACAATTGGTCATATAGGTACCAATAGAACCATACGTTTTAATATTAAAATTTTCTTTGTGAACTGCTTTATTTTTTAAAATTTCTGTATATTGAATTTTAAATTTTTGAAGCTCTTCATACGAACCAAAATTAATAGTCTTCATCTTTTCAAAATATGTTTCCTTTGTATATTGCACATTTTCTATACAATACGACTTACCTCGCAAATTCCAAGACATAAAGCAGTTTGAGCAATTACGACAATCAAACAAAAAAGAGCTGTCTATACAGTCCCGGCAATTTCGTGAAAATAATAAATTATATGAGGAGAAACAATATCCACAATCATAACATTGATCCAATGTAAAAACATGAGAAATATCGATTGAATCTTTTACATCAACTGCCCTGTATCCATAAAGTAAATTCTCGGCTCTTAAGATTGAGCGTGATAAATAACAATTCTTTGATTCCCAAGGATCATCACACCAATCACAATCAACATTTTGTGCACCTTGTTGGTGGGGACGAGGAACTTTCTCCTGTAGTTCTTTTAGTTGATCAAAAAATGATCGGCTCGAATCATAGTCTTGGCCATAATCCATTGCATCCCAGTCGTCACCCCACCATTCTTTGGAAGTATATATAGGGTATCGAGCATTTTCGGGTAAAACTGTAATCAAACGTTCACCTGATAAATCAGATGTTCCTGTTCGAAATTTACCAAATGGCCAAAATGCCATATGCTGTTTCCAACGGCATTGAACACAAATATCGGGAATAACGAGGTCTATTTTCTCGTACATTACCTTTTCTTTGTCAGTTATTTCAAATACTGTATTGCAGTACGAACAGGTTTTATTCATATTAAAAGTATAAGCATTTCAAGTTTAAATATCAAGCGAATTTTTTAAGAAAGTTTTTCTTTAGGAGGTAGAGCTTCCATTTGATATTGCATTTCCAATTGCAGTAGGCCACACCTCCAGATTTGTGATTTGGAGGATTACTCTCGAGGCAATCTTCGCAACAAATGAAATGGTCGTGGCAGAATAAATTCGCACAATTTACATAATGCTCGCTTGGCACACCACATTTGTCACATTTGCCAATGATTTCATGAGCTTCAGGATCATCGAAATGCATTGTATTGCGCTTGTCGAAAACGTATAAGCTTCCTTTGAAATCTTTCCCTGGAAATTGCTCCATATAACTCACGATTCCTCCATCGAGCTGGTATACATCTTTGAACCCTTCGCGGACAAGCAAGCCGGATGCCTTTTCACACCGCACTCCACCGGTGCAGACTGTCAGGACTTTTTTATTTTTTAAATTTTCTATCTTTTTTAAATTCTTTTTTAAATCTCGGAAATTATTTAATTCGGGGAAAATTGTACCTTCAAATTTGCCAACTTTCAATTCATAATCATTGCGCATATCTACAATATGAAATTCCTCGCCTTCCTCATACCATTTTTGCAAATCTGCGGGTTTTAAATGTTTGCCGGTAATTTCATTTGGATTAATATCCTCATCATTTCCTAAATGTAGCGATACAATCTCCGGACGAACTTTGACCGAAAGTCGTGGAAATGCAGTGCCATCAAGAGTTCCGTCGCTTATTTTCCAATGAACATCTGCAAAACGTGGGTCGGCACTCATAGTGGCCATATACTCGCCACAAGCCTCGCTGGTGCCCTCAAACGTGCAATTTATACCCTCATTTGCCACAATACCCCGCCCTTTCAACCCAAGGCGTTGGCATAGCTCAAATTGAAGATCCCGCTCCATTTTTGGGTCGTCTATATATACATATTTATAAAATAAAATAATTTTATACATAATTTACTTTAAATTTTTTATTTTCGATATTTTTTGGATTTCCACTTGTCGGCAATCTTGACACGGGTAAGTGAGCGTTCAAGTTCCGCAGCAAAATGCTCGTAGTCTACTGTGCCTTTATCAAGAGCAAGTTTACGAAGCTCTTCGGCTTTGGCTTTGGCTTTATTTATTTCCTCATCGGTAATGTCCACAACATGCTCGGCAAAATCGGCCAAGATTGCAACTTGGGTAAGACCGTCGACATTTTTGACTTCCAAAAATCCACCAGATACTGCCATCGGGATACTTTCATTATCTTTTACTGCCACAATGTCGCCAGAAGTAATACTCGCTATCAATGGTATATGATCAGGCAATATTGTAAGCTCACCAACAGTAGTCGGTAAAGTCACCTGATCTACCATTTCTTGTAGTATCAATTTCTCCGGTGTGACAATTTTTAATTCTAATTTTTTTGACATAATATTTGTGTTTTGCATTTCCCCCTCTCCTTTATAAGGAGAGGGCTGGGGTGAGGTTCCTAATTAAGAACCTCCCCTCATTCCCCTCCTTGGTAAGGAGGGAAGGAACTCAATTTTAGATCGCTCCCTTCATATAAAACTCTCCTTCCGGTTTCTCATCGTGCTTGCCGTCTAGAATTTCGCGGAATGAACGGATTGTTTCGGCAAGTGGTACGTATTGGCCGGTACTACCGGTGAATTGCTCGGCAACGAAAAATGGCTGTGAAAGGA
>Ga0155664_108_pt1 | contig 9374 bp, 8 predicted proteins | sample RifCSPlowO2_01_FD_107321 | JGI IMG/M metagenome (GOLD analysis project Ga0155664, IMG submission 107321) | Candidatus Nomurabacteria bacterium RIFCSPLOWO2_01_FULL_33_17 | reverse complement strand
GTGATTTTTTGTGCTCCCACTGCAAAATACAGTATCACTCCGTATACTAACAATATCCATAATATAGAGATATGTTCTTTATAGATTGCAGAGAATGGAAGTTCGCCCAAATAATTTATAACAAAAAGTATAAAGCTTGATATTGTATTTGTTATATATGCAAAAGGTATAACAACAGTGTTACCCATAAATCCAATAATTCCTGTAAGAAAACTAAATAACATTAAAAATGGCAATAATGGAACAATTAGTACATTTGCCAATATTCCAGTTATAGAAATTATTCCCATTTTGTAAGCAATATAAGGCAATGTCATAATGCTTGCAGAGATTGTACTGGCCAAAGCATTTGCGAGCCATTTAACAAAATGTTTTCTTATAAAAAAGCTTGCAAAATATGTTTGGAAAACAATCAAACCAAATGTTGCTAAAAATGACAAATGAAGACCCTGATCATAACGCAAAGCCCGTGGGCTGATAGTTGTTAAAATTGTAAATGCAATTGTTAGTGCCCAAAGTGCATTGTAAGATTTACCACGATTACGAGCATAAAGAAGAATAAAAGCCATAATCATTGCACGAATTGCACTTGATCCCCCACCAGCTAACATTACAAAAAGTAAGATCCCAGATGCTCCCAACACTGTTCGCAAAACCATAGATAAACCTTGTGTAACTTGCATTATTATTTCGCTAACAATAGTAATGTTGTATCCGGATAATGCAATAATGTGTGAAGTACTGGTTTTTGCTAAATTATTTCGCAAATCATTTGTAATTCCTGATTTTTCACCCAGTAAAACTCCACGAGATAGTATGGCCGAATCTTCATTAAGAAGATTATTCAAAGTCGTGCTAAATTTTTTACGGATAGAAAATAATGTTTTCATTAATGAATTTCCACCCTTTTTATCCATTATTTTTATTTCGGGATCACGCATGATGCCATATATATTAGATAGTGCTAAATATGAATCATAGTCAAAACTTTTACCAGTGTCGGTTATAAAATCTTTTGGGTTTTCGATTGTTCCGGTAAGATTTACGTATGTGCCGTATTCTAAATCCTTTTCATAAGGACTAACTACTACCAATAATCTTGATTTTTCTGTAACTGTGACGCCATTAAATTCTGTAATTTTTATACGATATCTATCAGTGCTGATTCTTTCTTCTTTATAGTCATCTATATAACCAGTAATAAAGACTTGCCCACTTCCAAAAATTATAGGATCTGGCGCATTTAAAAATCCAATATAAAAAGAGCGGATAAGAAGTATAATTATAATGCTTGTCCGCAACCAGTTATTTGCTAACCAAAATCTTGGGTTCATTTTTACTAAAATTTATTTCGCGAGTGTGATACCTTTTAATTTTTCAAAATCATCTTTACTACCATTAAAACATTTGTATTTTTTATTTAGAGCATATTCTTTTGCAATTTCGTCAACTATGTCATTTCCAGCATTACCACTGTGCCCATCTACACGCACTAGTTTTATTTTGTGTTTTTCTTTTATTTTTTCAAAATATTTATCAATATCAATCCAAATTTCTTTATTCAAAACTTGTTTTTTATTTACTGTTTTCCATCCATTTTTTTTCCAATTATGAATCCATGTTGTTATACCATTTCGAACATAATCCGAATCGAGATGAATTACAATATCACCACTTGTTTTTAATTTATTTATGTATTTAAATACATCAAGCAATGCTTTCAATTCCATTTGGTTATTTGTTGCATGATCTTGATAACCGCCACCTTCAATAATTTTATTTTCAATTTTGTTCCAAATCAAATAACCCCATCCACCAGGACCTGGATTCGAGAGGGCACTGCCGTCAGTATAAATAACTATTGTGTGACTCATCCTATTATTATAATATCTTTTAATCGCATACGCACTGAGCCCTGCCAAAGTTTAGAGTCTAATGTGCCTATGATATGAGCATTGGACCCAATTGTTGGATTCCCAAAATCAATACTACTTTTATAAAATGCGTATGTGCTGGCGTTTTGCCCATTATTATCACGAAAAGTTATTTCAATATGAGAATTACCGGTTCCAAAATTACGAATATCAACTATGTTTACATTTTTAAAAATAAAAATAGGCTCATTATTTCCAGGACCAAATGGTCCAAGTTGTTTTATAGCATTATGAAGCGCCGGTTTTAACAAAGCTATGGGTATCATTGCATCTATCATTATTTTACCGTTGTCTATATCGTCAGTATTTATATCTTTGTCTAATAAATTGAATGCTTTGTTCATTATTTCATGTAATGTGTAAATCTTATCTGGATGTATACCAAAACCTCCTGCTTCAAAATGTCCACCATATTCTATGATTGTATCTTTTGGAGCCACTGACATTAATGTGTGAACATTAATTGTATTATTTCCACGACAAGATCCCTTGTATTGGGGTGTGTTTTCATGTTCGGTGCGTCCCCAAACAAATGCTGGTTTGTTGTATGTATCAACTATTTTTGAAGCTACTAATCCCAAAAGACCAATTCGCCAAGACGGATTCCCTACAACTATTACATTGTCTCTGTCTTTGTCGCTTCTGGCAATTTCTCTTTTAGCTTCTTTTACCATAAGAGCCACCAACTTTCTTCGCTCGTTTGATAGGGCTACTAACATTTCAGCTTTTTTGTTTGCTTTTATTGGATCAGTTTCCATTAATAATTCGTATGCATCATATGGATTACCCATACGAGATGCAACATTCAATTTTGGAGCTAGCATAAATGCAATATCACCTTGGTCTAAATCTTTTAAATATACTCGTGAAGCACGAGCCAAAGCACTAAAACCAACTCGTTTTCCACTTCTCAAAATTTCAAGACCTTTTTTAATTAAAACTTTATTTTCAACAGTTAGTAGTACCATGTCAGAAAGTGTCGCGAATCCTGCTAAGTCAACAAGAGAATAAGAAAAATTTGCGGGTATATTATAAAAATCTTTATATTTTATTTCAAAAGCACGAACCAGTGTGTATATAACACCTGCTCCACAAAGCTCCTGATTATCATAACTTGATTCTGGCAGTTTTGGGTGAACTATACTAAATGCATTTGGTAATTTTTCACCGACAGTATGATGGTCAGTAATTATAACATCAATATTTTTTTGTAAAGCTTTATCTGTCGCATCAATTGCTGTTATACCCAAGTCTATTGTAATAATAAGACTGCTATTGGATTCTTGAATTTTTTCTACATGCTCCAGGCTTAATCCATAACCTTCTAAATTACGATCAGGTATTGAAACATTATAATTTTTAAAATTTATTACATTAAACAAATTTGCTAATATACATGCTCCTGGGATACCATCGCAGTCATAGTCAGCATGGATTGTGATTAATTCATTATTTTGTATAGCTTTATGAATTCTATCTATAGATTTCTCCATATCATTTAGCTTAAAGGGGTTGTCTTGAATATTTTTTAAATCTTCATATATATGTTGTTTAGCTAAATCTATATTTGTAATACCTCGGGCAATTAAAATATCGGCTATCAAAGTACCATATTTTTGGTCTAATTCCGGATTTCTTTCATTGGTATTCTTTCGAAGACTGTATTTAATGATGGGCATATGGGGAGATTATAGCATGGATCTTGCCTACTTCGGGCGCACCTCATCCCCGACCCTTCTCCTTTTCAAGAGAAGGGAGTGTGGTTATATAGAATATATGAAATAATAGTTTAAGTTTTAATATAAACTTTTTCTCAATGTCACAACATTTCCCTCTCCATTTAATGGAGAGGGATTAAGGGTGAGGTGTATTTATGTTAGTATATATGTATGAACACATGTATTTTTTGTAAAATAATCAAAGGTGAAATTCCATGTGACAAGGTTTATGAAGACGAGAAAGTTTTAGCTTTTTTAGATATTCACCCTGTATCTACCGGTCATACATTACTTGTACCCAAAGAGCATTTCGTATGGATGCAGGATACACCTGACGATGTTTTAATTTATTGTTTTTTGAAAGTCAAAGAATTAATAATTAAAATGAAAGAAAAACTAAATGTAGATTATGTTCAAGTCTCTGTAGTTGGTAAAGATGTCCCCCATTTTCATATTCATTTAATACCTCGAAAACTTGAAGATGATATTCACTTCAACCCAATGAAAAAATAATTAAGCTTGCGTTAGGCCTTGCCTAACGCAAGCTTTAGGGCTTTGATACCGGGGAGAGTTCCATGGGCTAAAAATTCAAGAGTAGCACCGCCACCAGTGGAGACAAAAGTAAATTTATCACGCATTTTTAATTCATTTATAACTTCGTCAGTATCTCCCCCACCAATTATTACTTCAGCTTTGCTTTTTGCTAAAAGTTTTAATAAATCTTTTGTGCCATCTTCGATTTTACCAATTGGACCATTAAATACTATTAGTTTTGCAGAATTAATAAGTGGTATTAACCTAGTTAGTGTTTCGGTACCGACGTCTATAATAGTATCTTTTTTTTCTACTTCTTCAATTCCAACAGTATTTAGTTTTTTGAGCGAGGTCTTGCCTCGCTCAACGACGACATCCATGGGTAGTAATAATTTTGGATTTTTAACTAATTGTTTTAAACCTTTTATATCATCTTCATTAAGAGATTTACCAATTTCGTAACCCCTTTCTTTTAACAAAGTATTAGCTAATGCCCCACCTACAAAAACAGCATCAGCAATGTTTAAATATTTTTTTAATAATGGTAATTTGGTTTCAAATTTGGCACCACCCAAGATAAATAAAAATGGGTGTTTAGGTTTTAAGATTTTACCCAGCATTTTTATTTCTTTTTCCATTTGTATTCCAGCATAGCTTGGTAATAATTTTGGTATACCAATTACACTGGCATGATTTCTATGTGAAACAGCAAATGCATCATTTACAAATGCAATACCCAGAGATGCTAAAAATACTGCAAAATCTTTTTTGTTTTCTTTTTCGCCCGCAAATCTGCGAATGTTTTCTACTAATAAAATTTCGCCATTACACAAACGATTTGCACTGTCTCGAATTATTTCAGGATTGTCTGATTTTTCAAAATATCCTTTATATTTTTTCTTATTTAAATATCCGGCAATTGGGGCTAAACTTTTTTTACCATCGTCACCCAAATGAGCAAGGATTATAATGTTGGCGCCTTTTTTTAAAAGGTAGTCAATCGTTGGCAGTGTTGCATCGATTCTAAAACTATCAATTATTTTATCGTCTATAATTGGGACATTAAAATCCGCACGTAAGATAACAGTTTTATTTTTTATGCCAGCTAGTTTGTTTAATGATTTCATATTCTTTCTAATTTATTTCCTTGCAATGTCTATTATCTTTTTCATTTCTTTTGTATTTAAACTGGCATGACCAACTAAAAGACCTTCTATATGATGAACTGACATAATTTCTTTACAGTCTGTACTATTTACCGATCCGCCATATATTATTTTTATGGAACTTCCAGAGATTTTACCAAAAATTTCTACTAATTTTTTGCGAATTATTATTGTCATTTCATAAATTTCATTAACATTTGCTGATCTTGTCGCAATCTCCCCTATTGCCCAAACTGGTTCATAGGCTATTGTAATGTTTTTAAAATCTTGTTTTTTTGTTTTCATTAGTCCAATTTCTAATTGTTGTTCAACAAAATGAATATGAGTAGCATCACCATGTCTTTGGATTTCACCGACGCATAAAATAACATTCATATTTTCAGCCAATGCATTTTCAACTTGGTCTCTTATTGATTCATTAGTTTCGCCCATTGCCCGTCTCTCACTATGGCCAATAATTGTATTTTTTATACCAATAGATATTAGTTGTTTTGCACTAGTCTCACCAGTGTGTGGTCCATAAATATATGCAGATACTGATTGCGCGTAGATAGTTATACTTTTGCCAAACTCTTTTTGAATTGGGTATAGAAATGGTAATGGTAAAGCCATACCAATATTTGCATTTTTAGATGTTTTTTTTAGATTAATATAGTTTCTTGCAAGAATTACGGCTTCTTTCAATGTATTTGGATTTTGTTTTAAATTAGCAATTATAAGGGTTTGTTTTGTTTGCATAGTAGCTATTATAACATAAAACCCCCTTGCGGGGGTTTTATGAGGCATTTGTTTGTATTAATAACCGTTAAGGCATATACTCACAAAACTAGTATAGCAAATCCAAGAGAGATTGTCAAGTAAATGTATTACCTCACCCCGGCATATTAAAAATATGCCCGCCCCTCTCCTGGTTGAGAGGGGCTAAACACACATGCTACACTCCACTACTCGTCTTCTTGCCAGGATAAAATATCCCAAGAACCGGCAGGGCCGGTAGAAAAGCTAGCATCGGCAAGGCCTGATTCATATGTAATAGTAGCAGTATTATTTAAAGTTATAGATTTGGCTGTGACTTGTTTTGCCCCAGCGCTATTGTTCATAGTTATTCCTCCATATGGAGCAATTAAAATTACAGATCCTGCAGAATTGTTTAATGCTATTGCGCTACTACCAGTATTTGTAGAAATAGCCATTAAGTAACTACCAGCAGTACCTGAACCGTTAAAAACAGCACTATTGTTTGTTGAAATTGTTCCGTCAACTATTATTATTCCCCCGTCAGACCCAAAGCTTGATGCCAATTTAATAATAGTATTATTACTAATGCTAATGTTGCCTGTTACCCATAAAACACCTGTAACCGTTAAAACTGCACTATTTGATAGTGAAATACTACCATTAATTTTCTTAGGCCCAATTGATTGTGTTTGAGACCCACTCAATGATATTCCACTGGAAGTTCCCCCAGCCAATGCCATTTCTTTCCAATCTTCAATATTTTGATCTGATATTGGAAAATTTTGTGTGACAGGATCAGCCAAAGTGGTATTGCATGATTTATTGTTACCACTGCCGGTTTGGCAATATATTGTACCAGCAACAGTTGAACCGGTAACAGTATGCGAATATGCATTTCCAACCCCGGCACTGCCCACTGTTAACCCACTAATAGAACCAAAGGCTCCACCTGTTGAAATTGAGAAAAATAAATCTGTATTTGTGCCTAGTTGGTTCCATGTGCTAGAACTCACTCGTCCAATTTTTGCAGTACCATTTGCATAACCTGTATCACCACCAACAACAAAATAGTTTGAAGCCGATCTTGATGCATCAATAGTTAACCAATAAGTTGTTGATGCTGTTAATTGTGGATTTGTTGTAAAAGTAATATTTACCCAACCATAATTTGTTGAAACTAAACTACTAGAAAGTGTTCCTGTGGCTTTAATTGTACCAGATGGTTTACTACTGTTGTCGGTTCGTATTGTGACTGTTGCATTTGAAGGTGACCCAACCTTTTTTATATAAACTTGGGCACTGCTAAGATAATTTGTATTTGTAAGACGAAAACTTTGAGCCATATCTTCTGTACTTGTGCCATTTCCAAAAGTATTATTAGTTGCCGGAGTTCCAGAGCCAAATGTTTGGTCAACTGTCGCCGAGTCACCATTGGCCGATGTGGCAGAACCTGTTACATATCCACTGTTGTTTACAACTATTGGTCCATTGGAATATAAATTACCTATTATGCCTGCGCTATTGTTCATAGTTACGCCACCAGTACCGGCTTGCATACCATAAAAAAATGAGACGCCTTCGGATTGTTTTAAAACTACAGATAATGATCGGTCATTTGAATTTGTTGTTCCTGTACTTGCTACACTTTTTTGTGAATCACCAATATCTGTAATTGCAGTTGTGGCTGTTGTATTACCCAATGTGATTGTTTCATTGGTATCAATGTCCATATTGTTTTTTAATCTATACAATGCGTCTTCAATACCGGATTCAGCAGTTGAGTAACTTTGTTTAGTCCTTTCGATATTAACTTCGTCACGGTGTGCTCTTATAACTGTACCAGTTGTGGCTGTAATCGAGGCCAAACTGACGACTGATACAAATAAAGTTAAAACAAGCATTACATTGCCATTTTGGTATTTTTTGGTATTTTTTATAAATATATTTTTCATAAATTTAACCCACCTAAACTTTGTATACTTTATCATATTTGTTTTAAAAAATTATTATTAATTGTTAAAAGTTTTGGCGGGTTAATATGCTCCGCGCATTAAAACTGTTGTTGTAAAGGTTGCTGACTTTGCAGGATTGATTCTATTATCTTCAAGCGTCATTATAATATTAGCCCCAGAATATGTTCCTGCAGTTAATTGATTGACAGTAAAGTTTGTAACAGTTTGATTTGGGCCGTTTAAATATGTAATTGTTCCGCCATCTATTTGTTCATTTAGTCTTGAATTTGTAATAGTGTATATATATGTATGCGGATTGCCATCTTGATCAGTGTAATCCAATGAAATAATGCTTGGGTTTACACCAAAAGTATTTCCACTGGCGCTAAACGATGTTGAATTTCGAATAATATATGTCATTCTTTCTAATCCTGATGACCCAGCTTGGGTTAAAGCTTGGATAGACCTGGTTTTTACAAATACTGCAAATGTTCCTGCCATTACGCGAACTAAAATTCCAACACATAAAGTTATAATCGAAACATATACAACTATTTCCATAGTAGACATGCCTTTGTTGTTTTTGTTTTTTAAAAAGTTAATTTTCATAATAGTATTATAAAATATTTGCTATATAAAATTCTAAACTTTCTGATTGTGCTGTCCCATGATCTACCCAAGAAACTGATACTGTAATTTTCTTTGTACCAGCATCTAAGTCTCCGGATTCTGCTATATCATCATTTGCGTCTCGATAAACTGCAGACGGTGTAATTGTACGAGTGAAACCCAAACTAGTCTCAACGGGCGATGCGGTTGTTTGCCAATTTGTTCCACCCCAAACAATTCCATAAGCCGTACCATTTGTAAGGTTTGTTATGTTTGTCCAATTGGAAGCTCGCATGGCTTTGACAGCTTCGACAGATTCTTCAATTGCAAGAGTTGCTTGATAATTTTTTAAACTTTCATTCGCGTAAATTAATGATTTATTTGCAGCCGATACAACAACAAGCATAGAGCCGGACATAATTGTAACGGCAATTAAAACTTCTATAAGAGCAAATCCAAAAACTCTTTTCATATAACTATTATAGTATATATTTGGTTATATTTCCTAATCAAGAGCTGCAAGACCACTGGTATACATACGAATAACAGAAGTTTTTGTGTATGCACCCGATGTTGTTGTAATCGTAATTGTTCCAACGCTTGAACTTGCACCAGTAAATCTTGTAAATGAAACAGTATTAGCAGTTAATGTAGTTGTAAAACCTACATGGCTGTCTAATGTAATTGTTTCTTCATATTCGGTATCACCTTCATCTGTAGTTA
>Ga0155664_113_pt2 | contig 14222 bp, 22 predicted proteins | sample RifCSPlowO2_01_FD_107321 | JGI IMG/M metagenome (GOLD analysis project Ga0155664, IMG submission 107321) | Candidatus Nomurabacteria bacterium RIFCSPLOWO2_01_FULL_33_17 | reverse complement strand
ATAACCATTGATATTTATTTGTTTGAGACCTTTTTTATGAAGAAAAAATAACATTCTTACAACTAAAATCTTATAATTAAAAAGAAAATAGTTTAATAATAAGCTTGGTAATAATATCATCACTAAAGATAACAAAAGATTTATATAAAAAAGATCAAAAAAAATTTCTATTGAGTTTTCCATAACGCTTTTTCTTTAAGAGTACATCTTTTTAATAGTTTTGTCTATGCATGCATGCTAAAACCCCCTCTCCTTATTAAGGAGAGGGGGTAGGGGGAGAGGTCTGTGTTTTATTTATCTTTCTTAAATGGCACTCCGATGTGTTTTAGGAATTTCAAGGCTTCGGTTTTGTTTTTAGCTGTTGTGCCGATTGTGACAGCGAAACCAAAAACATCTTTATATTCTTCGTCATTTGTTTCTGGGAAAATGGTATGTTCTTTTACAGCAATAGTTGCATTACCCATACTGTCTACAACTTTTTGGTCTATCCCACGAAAGTCTTTTGTACGAGGAATTGCAATATTAAAAAATTTATCCAAAAACGAATACATGTTTTCTCCGCGAAGTGTAACTAATATCCCTACTGGGTCACCTTGACGGATTTTAAAGGAAGCAACAGACTTTTTCGCTGGACGGAGAGATCCTTTTTGACCAGTAATTTTAGCCAAACGATCCATAACGAAATCATTCTTTTTAGGATCTTTCTTCATCATCATACCTGTTCCAATAGCAATGGAAACTTTGGTAAGCTTTGGAGCTTCAAGATGATTTTTATAACCAAATTTAGCCTTCATTACTTTGAAAGCATCAGCGACTTTGTTTTTTACAGAATCTTTATTCATAAATTTATATTACTTCGACAATGAGTTAGGTTCTAGTTTCTAGTTTTTAGGTTCTAGGAATTTTGCTTCCCTAGCACCTAGTCACTAGCAACTAGTCACTGGTACATTATCTACTCTTAAATGTTAATTAAACTTCTTGTCCGCTTTTTTTTGAAATACGAACCTTTTTATCACCAATTGTTTTTTTACCAACTCTTGTACCTGTACCTGTTTTTGGGTCAATAAGCTGTACATTAGAAGCATCCATCCAACCTGGTTTTTGTATAACTTCTCCCACACCGCCACGAGTTTTGGGTTTTAAATGTTTCTTGTGCAATCTTGCACCTTCTACTATTACCTTGTTAGTCTTTGGACTAGACGAAAGGATTTTTCCTTTTATACCTTTGTCTTTACCAGTCCTAACTATTACGATGTCTCCTTTTTTTACATGCATATATGTTACAGCACTTCTTGTGCTAATGAAACTATTTTCTGATAACCAAGTTCGGCTAATTCCCGAGGAATAGGACCAAACACACGACCAGCACGAGGCTCTTTTTTGCCTTTTTCTAAAATAACAACCGCATTATCATCAAACCGAATATATGAACCGTCTTTACGGCGGAAAGATTTTACTTGACGAACGACTACGGCTTCACAAACATCCTTTTTCTTGATCAGTTTTCGAGGCTCGGCAACTTTAACGGAAATTATAACTCGGTCTCCAATATAAGCATATCGGCGTTTTGATGAACCCAGAATTTTAAAAACTTTACCAACTTTACCGCCGGCATTATCTGTAATTTTTACTACTGTTTCTACTTGAATCATAAAATATTATTTTATCACCATATGGTGTATACCTTTAGAAATTGGACGAGTTTCTTCGATGGTTACGACATCACCAGTTTGAAGAAGTCCACTGTCATCACGAGCTTTGAATTTATGTACAGTCTTTTGAAATTTATGATATTTAGGATTTTTTTTGTATGTAGAAATTGCAACAACAACTGTTTTTTGCATTTTATTTGATACTACTTTCCCCGTCATTTGTTTTTTTGTATTTTCCATAATATTATCCTAATTCTGCTCGTAATTGTGTCTTGGCACGAGCAATTGTTTTTCTTGCATCTCGATGTGTTTTAGTGTTTTTGTTTGTTACACCAGCCACACTAAATTTTATCGTTCTTATTTCTTTTTCTTTTGAAAGAATCTCAGATTTGAGTTCATCAGCTGAAAGTAAATTCATTTTTTTATGTTTCATAAATTATGCAAGTTCACGACTAATAATACGAGTCTTGACTGGTAATTTTGTACCAGCTTTACGAAGAGCTTCTCGCGCAACGATTTCTGTTACACCATCAACTTCAAAAATAATGCGTCCTGGAAGAACTTCAAAACAATAATGATCAAGATCGCCTTTACCTTTACCCATACCAACATTGGCTGCTTTTTGAGTAACTGGTCGATCAGGGAAAATACGAATCCATACACGGCCGATTTTGGTTAATTCTCTTTGACATGCTTTACGAGCGGCTTCAATTTGATTTGAAGTAACACGAGCATGAGTTGTGGCTTTGATACCAAATGAACCAAAAGCCATAACAGAGCCACGAATGTCGACTTTGTTGTCCAATTTTTTGCGGCCTGTTTGCCATTTACGATGTTTTACTTTTTTGGGTGCTAACATAATTATTTCTTAATTGTAGTATCAGTCTTTTGATTAAAGACTTCACCCTTATAAATCCAGACCTTTATACCGATATCACCATATGTCATATGAGCTTTCTCACGAGCAAAATCAACATCTGCACGAAAAGTTTGAAGTGGGATACTACCCTTTTTCATATTTTCTGTTCGGGCAATTTCAGCTCCTCCGAGGCGTCCTCCAAGGTAAATACGGACTCCGCGCACACCGCGAGTGCCCATGACTTTTTCAATGGTTGATTTCATTATACGGCGAAACGGCATACGGCGCTCCATGGCTTCGGCAATACTGTAGGCTACAATTGCAGCATCAGCATCAGGACTTGTAATTTCTTGGATATCTACACGAATGTCTTCCTTTGGAAAAATATCGGCACGCTTCATGAATTTCACAATGTCTGCACGCATCTTTGTAGCACCTTCACCTTGGCGACCAATGATCATACCTGGGCGAGAAGTTTTGATTATAATGCGCATACCTTTTTGACCTCGTTCAATTTCCACACCAGCAACATATGAACCGCGAAGTTTTTTTGTTAAGTAATTACGAAGTAGTGCATCCCCTTTGAGAAAATCTTTATAAATTTTTGGTTCAGCAAACCAGCGAGATTTCCAATCACGCAAGACTACAAGACGATGAGCATATGGATGTACGGTTTTAGACATATTATTTTTCTTTAATCTCTTTATTTGTTTTGGAGACTTTTTTACTTTTATCTTTAACTTCAGTTTCTTTCAAAGTTACGCTGACATGACTTGTGCGTTTGTTAATACGATATGCAGATCCTCGAGCTCGAGGACGCATGCGCTTTAGTGTTGCACCTTCGTTAACTTCAATTGTAAAAACAGATAAATCTTCTTCTTTTTTACCACCTACTATTGCATTTGCAATGGCAGAGCGAAGTAATTTTTGAACAGGAAGTGAAGCTCTTTTAGGAAGAAAAGAAAGTTGTGTTAAAGCGTCAGAAACTTTTTTACCTTTAACAAGGTCAGTAACTAAACGGACTTTACGAGGGCTTTGGCGATAGTTGGAGAGTTTTGCTTTCATATATTATTTCTTTTTAGCTGCAGGTTTTGCAGTAACTGAAGCTTTGGCAGATTTAGCAGCATCAATTTCGGATTGCTTTTTCTTTTGCTCAATTTCTTTTTGCATTTTACCTCCGTGAACTACGAATTTACGAGTTGGGGAAAATTCTCCAAGACGATGGCCAACCATATCTTCTTCTACTAATACTTCTATATGAATTTTTCCATTGTGTACACCAAAAGTAAAACCAACCATTTCAGGACAGATAACACATGCGCGTGACCATGTCTTAATAACACCAGTTTCTAATGGTTTTTTACCGAGAATTTTCGAAAGAAGTCTCTCGTCTACATAAGGGCCTTTTTTAAGTGATCTTGTCATTTTTGTATAATTCTCGAGTGATCTTGTAAAAGATTTAACTTATTATAAACAATGAAAAAATGCCTTTGTTGGCGTTTATCTCATTGTGTGTTCTTTGGCTGTGATACGAGACTGCATCTATTCCTTTGAACGATAGGTGTATGTTAGCAGAAGTGAGGAAGAAATGCAAGAGCAAAACCCCCTCCAACCTCCCCCTTATCAGGGGGAGACTAAATCGCAGACCTCTCCTTATAAAGGAGATTGGAATCACATTTAATCGCAAAAAAACCATCCAGTTAAGGATGGGTATAGGAAACAAATACTATGTATTTTGTATTTTAATGTTTTAAAATTCCTGTTATCGTTATATTTTTTGAATTATGTTGTTTTTTACCATGTTTATATGCTCTCAACATAAGATCATCTATAACATCTCCATTTAACTCACCATTATATTTTAATTGAACCCAATAAGATCCAGGACTATACTCTGGTGAACCAGCATACGAATAAAAAACAGTTGCTTTTTGTTGATTTGTTTTAAAAAAAAGAATTACATCCCCCCAAATACCACTTCCAGTGGGATCTTTAAATTCGAGAACGAATTTTAGGGTATCACCAATAAATGAAATACCCCAAATAGACTTATCCTCGGAACGATTTAATACTATTTCTTTAATCGTAAGAACTTCATCTTTACGTGATACTATTTTACCAATAAGACATGCGACTAATTCCCCTGTTAATTCTTTAATGTCTTTTAACTTGAGATACTCTAATAGAGTTTCTTTAGTAAGTTTTATTTTTTTCATATGTTCAGATATTAAGTTTTATTTTTTAAGTTAAAGACATTGTATCATATAAATAATATTTGTCAACAAAAAAACATCCCAATAGAAAGGATGTTTTTTTGTGGTGCGAGCGAAGCGAGCACCTATATTGTTTTCTTGCGACTTCCCTCTCTACTTTTGTCCCAGTAGGTGATTCTGAGGAATCAGGATTGGGATGTAAGGGTGAGGTGTGTGATCTAGCGCTTCTTCCCAACTTTTCGGCGAGTGGTAACGAGATGGTTTGAATATTTTTTAGGAGTTCGAGTTTTGCGTCCGCCGGTAACTTTACCATGACGAGTTTTTGGACGACGAGTTCCGCGACCTTGTTTACCTTCACCACCTCCGTATGGGTGGTCAACAGGGTTCATAACAGATCCACGAACAGTTGGGCGAATACCACGCCAACGGCTACGACCGGCTTTACCATATTTTACAAGATGATGATCCGAGTTTGAAACTTCACCAATTGTAGCAAAAGAATTTTCATCAATCTTTCGAATTTCACTAGATGGCATTTTAACAGAAGTATAACCAGCATCATTCGCTACAATTTGAGCATAAGCTCCGGCAGAACGAACGAGTTTTGCACCAGCACCGGCTTTGACTTCTACATTATGAACATATGTACCAACTGGAATTCGAGAAAGCAATGTACGATTCCCAGGAACAATTGGAGCCGTCTTAGAAACTAAGAAACTGTCTCCGGCTTTGGCTGTTTTAGGAAGAACAATATATCGTTTTTCTCCATCAGCATAAATTACAACACCAATAAATGCACTACGATTTGGATCGTATTCAATAGTTGTAATTTTTCCGGGAATATCCATTTTATTCATTTTAAAATCAATATCTCGGTAAAGTCTTTTATTACCACCGCCTTTGTGTTGAACAGTAATACGGCCTTGGTTATTGCGCCCCATGCTTCTTTTGAAACCATGAGTTAGACTTTTTTCTGGCTTGTCACCAGTTAAAACTTTACGATATTCAATCGTAACGGTATTTCTTCTTGACGGTGTACTTGGGTGATATGTTTTCATGATTTTCTATATTTACTTAAGCAAAAGAAATGCTTTGACCTTTTGAAATTGTTACAATGGCTTTTTTATAGGCTTTTTCAGTACCCAATTTACCTCGTTTTGTAATAATTTCTGGTTTAACATTTAAAATCCGAACCTTAACTGGTGTAACATCATATAGAAATGTTATTGCCTTTGCGATTTCGGTTTTATTTGCATTTTTATGAACAATAAAAGTATACACATTATATTTTTCATTAGCTTTCGCTGATTTCTCGGTGACTAATGGCTTTTTAATAAGCATATTTGGTGATACGGAAAGGTTAAGCTTTTTAACTTCACCTGTTTTTGGAGATTTTGTTTTTGTCTTTGTCATATATTTTATACTTTTTTAGTATTTTTAACTTTCAAAAATTCCAATGCTTCTTCAGGATTTATAAACAAACAATATTTGTGATTTATAATATCAAGAACACTGATATTTTGAACCATTTCAACAGTTACGCTGGGTAAATTGTTAAATGATTTTTGTAATGTTTTGTTTTTAGCTGGTAATGCAAGTACAGCATAAGGTTTTCGTCCGTTTGCTAATCTTGGGGCATCAACTGCTTTGCTAATATTTTTCAAAATTGCCAAACCATCTTTTGTCTTTGGAGTTTTTATATCCAATGGTTCAATAAAAATTATTTCACCATTACGAAATTTTTGTGACAGTAAAGATACTAATGCTCCACGGCGCATAGATTTAGTAATTGTTTTACTATAATCTTTATCAGTTCGTGGACCATGAGCAATACCACCACCTACCCAAATTGGAGAGCGTCTTGAACCATGACGAGCACGACCAGTACCCTTTTGTTTCCAAGGTTTTTTACCAGTTCCAGAAACTTCAGCCCGGTTTTTTGTGTGAGCTGTTCCTGCACGCAAGTTTGATTCCATAGAAAGAACAACTTGGTTTACCATGTCAGAATTCCATTTTACATCAAAAATGCTTTTAGGAATTTTAAAGGTACGAGATATACTACCATCAGATGCAAATACTTTTGTTTCTAACATATTATTTACTTACAATTTCTAATAATGTACCTCGTCGACCTGGAAGAGCACCTTTGATAAGAATTATACTATTTTCAGAATCCACAGCTAAAACTGTTAAGTTTTTAGTGTATATTCTATCTTGTCCCATTCTTCCACCCATACGAGTTCCTTTAAAAACTCTTTGTGGGCCAGTTGCACCAATTGAACCTGGTTCTCTCTCGGAATGTTTTTGTCCATGAGATCTTGGTCCCCCGTGGAAACCATATCTTTTAACAACACCTTGGAATCCTTTACCTTTTGAAATACCAGTAACTGTTACAGTATCTCCTGGGATAAAACTTCCAGCATTTAGTGTATCACCAATATTTACAGAATCTATTGGTGCATCGAATTCAACAACATGTTGAAATGGCCCAAGATTTTTAAAATGACCCATTTGTGGTTTTTTTGTGCGACTTTCTTTTTTAATACCATATCCTACTTGAATGGCATCATAGCCATCGGAAGTTTTGGTTTTAATTTGGGTGACAGTAATAGGACCAGCGTCAACTATTGTTGCAGGATGAATAATGCCATCTTGGCTGTAATATTGTACCATCTCCCGTTTTTTACCTAGAATAAATTTCATACGCGTATACTATTACATCATTTTAACATCGATATCGACACCCGATGGCAAGGAAAGATTTGTAAGCGCTTCGATAGTTTTTTGGTTTGCACCTAAAATATCAATGACACGCTTGTGAACTCTCATTTCAAATTGCTCGCGTGCATTTTTGTACACAAACGAAGCTCTATTAACTGTATATTTCTTGATTTCAGTTGGAAGCGGAATCGGACCGATAACTTTTGCGTCAAAACGCTCTGCAGTATCGATGATTTGCTTGACTGACTGGTCTAAAACTCTATGTTCATAAGCGCGAATACGAATACGAAGACGGGTCTGAGCTGTTGCAACATCTTCTTTTTTTGTTTTTTCTTTTGGTTTCGTTGCCATAGGTTAGGTTTTAGCTTTTAGGTTTTAGCTTTTAGGTTCTAATAATTAAACTAGAAACTAATCACTATAAACTATAAACTAGTTAGGCATTAATTTTAGTAACGACTCCAGCACCGACAGTTCGGCCTCCTTCACGGATAGCAAAACGAGTTTGGTCTTCAAGAGCTACAGGAGTAACTAGTTTAACATTTAATTTAACTGTATCACCTGGCATAACCATTTCAGTTCCTGCTGGTAGTGTACATTCACCAGTTACATCTGTAGTACGAATGTAAAATTGTGGTTTGTATCCAGCAAAAAATGGAGTGTGACGACCGCCTTCTTCTTTTTTCAAGATATAAACTTCACATTCAAAGTTGGAATGTGGAGTAACAGAACCAATTTTAGCTAAAACTTGTCCACGAGTAACATCTTCTTTTTTGATACCGCGAATAAGAATACCAGCATTGTCTCCAGCCATACCTTCTTTAAGGTTTTTGTTGAACATTTCAATACCAGTAATAGTTGTTTTTGCAGTATCTTTAATACCAACAATTTCAACTTCTTCACCAACTTTAACTATTCCGCGTTCAATTTTACCTGTAACAACAGTTCCACGACCTTCAATAGAGAAAATATCTTCGATAGGCATTAAGAATGGTTTTGAAATATCACGTTCTGGCATTGGAATATAAGTATCTAGTGCGTTTGCAAGTTCAAGAACTTTCATTGACCATGGACCAGTATTATCAGCTTCTTCAAGAGTTTTCAATGCTGAACCACGAATAACAGGAGCATTTGCGCCATCAAAACCTTGTTTTGTAAGAAGTTCACGAAGCTCTTCTTCAACCAAATCAAGCATGTCGGGATCATCCACCATATCGCATTTGTTAAGAAATACAATAATTTTTGGAACACCAACTTGTTTAGCCAAAAGAACATGCTCACGAGTTTGTGGCATAGCACCATCTGTTGCAGCCACAACAAGTACAGCACCGTCCATTTGAGCGGCACCAGTGATCATGTTTTTAATATAGTCAGCGTGACCTGGAGCATCAATATGAGCATAGTGACGAGTAGGAGTTTCATACTCATTGTGAGAAAGCGCGATAGTAATACCACGAGCTTTTTCCTCTGGTGCAGAGTCAATTTGGTCAACTGACTTCATTTTTGAACTGTAACCAGCACCTTGACGACCTAGAACTGTAAGAAGAGCTGCTGTTAATGTTGTTTTACCGTGGTCAACGTGACCAATTGTACCCACATTGATGTGTGGCTTGGAGCGATCGAATTCTTCTGCCATATAATTAGAATATTATGTATCTTAATAATGCAGTTCTTTTTAGGTAGATTTCTATTTTTGACAAATAAAAAAAGCCCTAAAGAGTGCTGTTACAATTATCCTAGCACTAAGTTAAAAAATAAGCAAGGGTGAATAAACACAAAATACAAACCCCCTCCAACCTCCCCCTTATCAAGGGGAGGGAAAATCACAAAGTTATTACACAAAATTACGGAAGATGCGGATGAAGAGTAAGATTAGGATAAGGAATATTAAATAAACTACAGATTTAGTTTCTTTATCAATATTATCCAAAGTTTTTTTATGGACTGTATTATCAATATTTTCTAAATCTTTTTGTTTTTCAAGAACTTTATTTTCTTTAACTTTATTCAAGGTTTCAATTATATTGCTATTAAACATAGCATATATATTTGCTTTATTGATTTTATTATCATAATCTATAGAATCAAAATTAGTAAAATTTTCTTTTTTTACTAATGGCGGAATAGAATCAGGCTGTGGATTTAAAAGTTGAAACACAAATTTATCATTAATTTTTATAGGATCTTTTTTAGGAATAGTCTTAGATAATTCTGTCTTTTCTGTTTTATTTTTTATTTGATTTTTTGTTTGATCTTTTATCACTTGTTCTGTATCTTTTTTTTGAGTATCTATTGTCTCTATATTTTTATCTGGGACTATTTCTTCAACAGGTAATAAATTTTGTGGACCACGATATAAAATATTTAAAGCTTCTAGATATTGTGGTAACAATACTGCCCCGCCTTGTTGTGTGGAACTAGTTGGTGCCCAGTCAGTTGATAAACATGCGCCACTGACATTACAATTAAATTGAATGTAGCCAAAATTTTGGGACCAAGCATAGCCTGAAAATTGACCTGATGTAATTGATACACCCCAAGACCCAGCACCAGTTGAACAATTAGATGTAGAGTTAGAACAAGAAAAAGATATCCAGCCGGTTGCTTGCCCCCAAGCATAGCCTGATAAATTTCCATTACCATCATTGGCAACTTTGAATTCCCCATCCGTACACGCATTGGCTGTATCTTCACAAGAAAATACTATCCAGCCAGTCGCTTGCCCCCACGCATAGCCCCTGATTCGATCATTGTGAACCTCTATAGCTTGGACACTAGCTGTATCATTGGGACGAAAATTAATTTGTGTACCAGCATTTTCTCCAGCATAAATTTTTGCATATTTATTTGTTGTACTAATAGTTCCAACCGTTGCTGAATACGCAAAAGGTGTAAAAATAAATAAAAAAATAAATGTGAGTAAAAACTTTTTCATAATTCTATTTAATCAAAAAATTAAATACATTAAAAACATACGGTGAAAGAAAATGCCATAAAAATATAGCTACAATAAAAAACCCTATCATTGTTGCACCCCGGGGATATTCTACCATTTCTCGCATTTTCGCTGTTCCAAAGCTAGCTAAAATTTTTGATCCATCAAGAGGTGGAATAGGTAAGATATTAAATAATGCTAAAACTAAATTAACTAATACAATAAGAGCCGACATTTGAATCATTTGGACAGACATAAATGATGAACCAAATTTTATAAGTAAAGTGAAAATAAGAACGATTAATAAATTTGCAAGAATCCCGGCAAAGGCTACAGCGCGGGTTCCAAGTTTTTCATTTCGCAAATTCATAGGATTATATGGTACAGGTTTAGCCCAACCAACCATATATGGAGATCCTATAATAAATAAAAAAACTGGCACAATAATAGAACCAACTGGATCAATATGTTTTATCGGGTTTAGTGTCAAACGCCCTGCATCTTTGGCTGTTGTATCACCATAATAAAGTGCTGCATAACCATGTGCCAATTCATGAATAACAATAGAAAAGATGAGAACTAAAAAATAGAAAATTTTGTCGACTTGCGTATCCATATTCTTTATGATACCATGCAAAAGTAATTTAAATCAATCATTATATGGCAAAAACCTGCGCAATCACAAAAAAAACATCTCGTATCGCTGGCGGATATTCCAACCGCGTGCGTGCGACCAAATATACTCCTACCGGTTCACGCCGACAATACCCAAATCTCCAAAAAAAGAAGGTTTTTGTACCTGAGCTTGGCAAATCTATTCGTATCGAAGTTTCTACTTCTGGCCTACGCACAATCACAAAAAACGGCGCATACGCAACTCTCAAAAAAGCCGGACTTATAAAAGCTTAAAAAAAATCCCCTAAGGGGATTTTTTTGTTTCTGGGGTGTCTAGAGAGAATCGAACTCTCGATATCGGTTCCACAAACCGAAGTTTTGCCACTAAACTATAGACACCATATGAACAAAGCTAATCTTTGTTATTTTGCAACTACTAACATTTTATTAAATTTTTCAGTCTCATTCTTGTGGTGGTGTACAAGATGGTGACAATTGTGACATAACCAAGCAAGATTACTAACCGTATTATTTGTTCGATTTTTATCTATATGGTGCACAGCAAGCACTCTTGTGTCTTTTGTTTTGCATAATGTACATATTTTATTAATCTTATTTCTTGAAAGTACACTTCTATAAGCATGTCGACCTGTTTTCCAGTTTGCATGCTTTGAACCTATAAATTCTTGATTACGCCAAACTGTTTGACAAGATTTGTTGCAAAAAAATTTACCACTTTTTGAGTTTTCTAATTGCTTCAATTGTTTATATGTTTCTTTCCCACATATATCACAAGGCATCTTTTTACCTTTTCTTATGCCAGAATAATGGCATTCTTTTGAACAATAAACTCCATAACCTTTTGCTAACCAAAAAGGTTTTGCATAAAATATTTTATTACATATCTTACAATTTACATCTGGCATTATTTAATTCTAACAAAAAATACATCATATGTAAACAAAACCAACTGTGGATATTAACAAGATACAGTGTTAACCGTTACACCATAATCCCCATATAACACTATAGGAATATAACATATTATTTACTTTTCTCAAATAAAATTTTTATAGTCCGCTAACGCAAGATATTGTAGTAGGTTTTTTAGTTACAACAATCGCGGCGCCGGTATTGTCTATACAGTAGCCACCTTTATCCATTGGAACATATACAAGATATTGTGTCATACGATTTTTCTTTACTGTGTCGTCGGTTGCGAGCGAACATTGTGGAATATTTTTAGTTAATCCGGTCATTTCTGACAATGCAGATTTTACCATAGTGTCAGAAAAGACTGTTGAAGATGCCCCACAAGACCCCAGTGACATCGCTACCGAGCCATATGTATTATATTTTACAAAGTATGCATCAGCGCCATTTTTGAACAACAAACTTGGTTGTTTTAAAACTTCTACTGTATTTGTACTGCCAGTATTACCAAAGGGTGCTATTGAATTTGTTTCTTCATTTTCCACATTCGCTATTTGACGAGGATTTTGGGCAACAGCATTATCAAGCTCGTTTTGTGTGTTTAATGCAGTATTTTTTTCTTGATTTTGTTTATCAATCTTTGGCATAACAAATAGCCACAAAAATACATTTCCCACTATCAAAACAATCGTTAGAAACAATGCCAGACTTTTTAAAACTGAAGACATTTTTGGTTTGTGAATTTCACCTTCATCGCCAAATGTATTTGTAGCGACTTTTGGAGCAGTTCGAGTAACAAGAATGCTGGCTGGCGCTGTAGATGCTATAGGTGATACAGGCTGTGTGTTAATTACTGGCTCAACATGCTTCATCACTGCTATTTTTTCATCAGCATGCTCTTCAGGCTTATAACTTGATTTAACTTCATTGTCTTTTTTTAGAATTGGAATAAAAGGTTTGTCATCTTTTACTAATTCAGTTTTATCAACAGATACTTCGCGGGCTACTGGGTCAACAACTGCAAAAGCTGGGGCGATTTTAAGAGCAGCATTTTCACCATTCGGTTGAGCAAAAGAAAAAGCTTGTTGAATATCAGTTTCTTCCCAACCAGCAGAAATTAAATTCCCACGAATTTTCTCGCGAGATATTCCACGAGTAATTTGATCTTTAATATAAGTTATAATTTGTTCGGTTATCATTATATAAAGTATAACACAATGTTAATTTGAAAAAAGGATTTTACTGTGTATAATGCACAGATGCTCGGGTGATGTAATTGGTAACCATGTACGATTGAGGTTCGTATGCCGCAAGGCGTGGGAGTTCAAGTCTCCCCCCGAGCACAAAACACAAAATCCCCATATGGGGATTTTATTTATTTTTATCCTATTTCTTCTTCATCTCCTATTCCACCAATATTTGCATCACAATAATTTTCCATCAAGAAATCAAGTGTTGCTGTATCAATTTTACCCGTTACTTTTATTTCATTTCTTTTTTGAAAAGCTCTAAATTCTTTATCTGTTTTATTCCCCCAAAGTCCATCAACTTTTAAAAGAGCTTTTTCATTATCTGAATTCAAAAGTTCTTGAAGTATTTTTGTATCTGGAATATATTTAGCAGAATATGCTTTATATTTTGGAACTACTGCAAAGAATGGATCACACGATGATTCTTCCTCTTCTAAAAATTCTTCTTCATCATCCATTGGACCATTTTCCATGTCACACCATTCATTTGTTGCATTTTGAGCTAATTTGCAATTAAGATTTGCAGGTTTTTTGTATTGTGTTGCTGCAAAAGAAACACCAGAACTTATAATAAGGGCTAATAATAAAAATGGGACAAAATATATTTTTTTCATATAAACTATTATACCATATAAGTAGCCCGTCGAGGATACGAGGGGCTACTTATTAACATCTAATTTATTCTGAAGATTCTTGATTTGTTTCTACAGTTTCTTCATTTGATTCGATTTTAGCTTTTTTAAGACGCTTACGAACATCTTTAACAGCTTTGTCACGAATATAATAAAGTTTACTACGACGAGTACGAGCATGCTTGGTAACTTCTATAGATTCAATCATTGGGCTATATAATGGGAAAATTCTCTCTACACCAACTCCACTTGTAACTTTTCGAACAGTAAAACTAGCTCCTTGGGATGCACCATGTTTACGAGCTAAAACCAATCCTTCGAAAGCCTGAAGGCGAGTTTTGCCTTTTTCTATAATTTTTGTTTGGACGCGAACAGTATCACCTGATGCAAAATCAAGCTTTTTTCGAGATTCAAG
>Ga0155664_103_pt1 | contig 16816 bp, 11 predicted proteins | sample RifCSPlowO2_01_FD_107321 | JGI IMG/M metagenome (GOLD analysis project Ga0155664, IMG submission 107321) | Candidatus Nomurabacteria bacterium RIFCSPLOWO2_01_FULL_33_17 | reverse complement strand
AGCAGGAGCGGTAATACGAGAGCCCCGAGCGTTATCCGGAATTATTGGGCGTAAAGTGTACGTAGGCGGTTATGTTAGTCATTTTTCAAATCTATCGGCTCAACCGGTAAACTGGAAATGAAACGGCATTGACTAGAGGCTGTAAGAGGTATATGGAACTCATGGTGTAGGGGTGAAATCCGTTGATATCATGGGGAACACCAAAAGCGAAGGCAATATACTGGTACAGTTCTGACGCTGAGGTACGAAAGCGTGGGTAGCGAATGGGATTAGATACCCCAGTAGTCCACGCCCTAAACGATGTTCTCTTGCTTTTCGGAGTATCGACCCTCTGAGAGGCGACGCTAACGCTATAAGAGAACCGCCTGGGAAGTACGGCCGCAAGGCTAAAACTCAAAGGAATAGACGGGGACTTGCACAAGCGGTGGATTATGTGGTTTAATTCGATGATAAACGAAGAACCTTACCAAGGTTAGAAATCCAGGTGAAGACTCGGCGGAAACGTGAGTCGTCCGCAAGGACAGTTGGACAGGTGCTGCATGGCCGTCGTCAGTTCGTGGCTTGAGTTGTTCCCTTAAGTGGGGAAACGAACGCAACCCTTATCGTGTGTTACAAGTGTCACACGAGACTGCCCCCGCAAAAGCGCGCACAGGCGCGCTTCAGGTGAAAAGTTTTAAAGTTGAAAGTTATCAGGTAGCTACATTGTAGCTTCTTTATAACTTTATAAACTTGTTACTTTTTACTTGAAGCGTACTTTGTACGCTTCTGCGGGGGAGGAAGGAGAGGATGACGCCAGGTCAGCATGGCCCTTGATACCTTGGGCTACACACATAATACAATGGCATATACAACAGGTCGCGACGGGGTAACCCTGAGCCAATCCTTAGAAAGTATGCCTCAGTTCGGATTGGGGGCTGAAACTCGACCCCATGAAGTTGGAATCGCTAGTAATCGCGGGTCAGATATACCGCGGTGAATACGTTCTCAAGTCTTGTACTCACAATAAAAGCGCACAGCAGGTTATATAACTAAATGGTTAAAATCCATTCCTCTTTATCGTCTAAAGAGCGTAGCAGAAAGATAGTCGTTAATTCGCGAGGATTACGATGGAGGATCTGGATGCAAATTACAGCCCTATCTAAAAATAATGTCGATCGAGCTCTGAAATCCCATAGAGGCGGTGAGCAGAGCGAAGATCCTAGAAAAGACATGATAGGGATGCAAGGAATAGCTATATAACTGACCTGTGGAGATCTGATGCTGTTATCATACAATATGTATGATATAATTAAACTTACGCAGCGTCAGAAGTCAGCTGAGTCATAGTAGTTTGCATTTAAGCAAATGAAGGCACTCACTCTATGCAGAATTTTAACCCAGATTACATTATAGGACTGGTTGATGGAGAAGGCAGTTTTACTGTCTATGTTCGTCATCCAGAAAAAGTTTCTTTAACTCGTAGAGTTCAAATAGAACCAAAGTTTTATTTGAAACTTATCGAAAAAGATAAAGAAATTTTGTATGGTTTACAAAAATTTTTTGGTTGTGGAAGCGTTTATTTTCAAAAAGATAATCGTCCTAATCATCAAAATTGTTATCGATATGAAGTCTATAATAGAAATGAATTACGAACAATTATAATTCCATTTTTTAAAAAATATATTTTGAAATTTCCTTCAAAAAGAAATGATTTTAATATTTTTTGTAAAATGTTTTTATTAATTGATCGCGGTGATCATTTAAAAGAATCTGGTTTAAGAAAGTTGTATGAATTGAAACAACATATGCATTAGAGCTCGCCGCATACGGGAAATCCGTCCGTGCGGTGGGAACATCAACTCGTAGTTTAACGAGAATATTCGCCCGTCAATTCAAGGGAGCTGGTAGTACCCGAAGGCTCATCATACGGTGGGACTACGGTAAGATCAGTGACAGGGAATAAGTCGTAACAAGGCACGGGTAGCGGAAGCTGTTCGTGGAATTAATCAAATTGATACACGATTTTGGTACACATTTATGTGTATGCAAGATTTTAGTCGATTATCTTGTTCTGCAAGATACAAATTATAGTAGTTATATTTCAAAAGACCTACTCGCTATAATGCGCGATAAAATTATACAAATCCATAGCGTATATTCATATGAATACACTATGGTCCTAGAGCGAAACAAAAGAAAGTTAAATGTGCTTGTATGTATTCTGTATAAAATTGTTAAACAAAAAAGCGACACATACTGTGTCGCTTTTTTGTTTCACCTCACCCTTCCGTCCCTCTCCTTTACAAGAGAGGGGAATGTTGTAGCTTTATACTATAAGTTTATATTAAATATATTATCTATTACTTTATACATTTCTATGTAAGTACACTCCCTTCTCTTGATAAGGAGAAGGGTCGGGGATGAGGTGTAAAACGGAATCTTTTTGTATATAAAAAAACCCTCCTGTTTTCACAAAAGGGCTTCAAAACAATTTTCACAAACGCATCACTTTTTATACTGGATTGTTACCAGTGTGGAATCCTTGCCGAGTTGATTTTTTACATCATCTAGGCATTTATTATAACCATCTTCATAAACAAACTTTTCTGAAGATAGTCTTCCAGCGACAAATACAAGATAACAGATAAAAATAAGAGTTGTTAAAGATAAATAATTTTTCATCTTACATACCTCCCTCCTGATGATTAAACACCTTGAATGGTGCAGAAGTCTCAATTGGCACTGCAATTAATAAACCAGTAGGTAACCAAGAGTCGAATAAATTGACTGATGGTGTAACTATGTAGTTTTCACTAATCAGTTGGCCATTGATTGTGTACAGTTTGCATTGGATAGGCAAGTTTGAAGAGGAAATGTTTTCAAATCCTAGCCCCCATTTTACCTCAAATGCAAAAGTGTCACTGTATGGCCATATGCCTTTTGTATCATCAACACTATATCGCCCCCAGTATTTTCCGGCAGGTAAGAGAATTTCTCCGCCTTCATATTCACCACTTTGTGTTAAGTTTTGTACAACGACGACAGATTTTATTGGAGCTCCTGTTAATCCAGAATTTCTCCAAATTTTTAAATCCACCTGAGTGAATCTGTTATCCATTGGCATTGTGTATTTGAACATAGGTTTTATTCCTCCGGAAAAAATTACAGGAGGCAACGATTTAATCATCGTTCCAACTGGTTCTTCAGGTGTTACAAACCATCTCATTTCCGAGGATTTCATTCCAAGGCTATTATTTGCCCACAATGTTATCTCGTACTTAACACTAAAACCGGTAGTTGGGAATGTAAAACTGAATCTTTCTTGAAGAAAGCTTTTGGTATTCTTCAGAAAAATGGAATCAATGATTCCTGTTTTTACATTTTTTACTTTTGCCCAGATATCGGTAGGTAGATTCGAACCGTATATACGGTATGAGACATAACCTTTATCATTTGATTGATACATTGCTGTGTCAAGATCAATGATAGGCTCCCCAGCGGTGGCATTTGTTGTGCCATCCCAGTAGATAGTATCTCCACCCTTATCATTCATTCCACGGGCTCTCCAGTAAACAGTCTGATTTTGACCGTAACCCACAAGTGATTCACTTGTGGCTTTTATAACTCCAGTTGTTATCCTAACTATACCGGTTGGTCGCCATTTGTCTGTTGGTTTGATTCGGAAATCAAAAAATGTTGTGTCCTTCTCAGAAGGGCGTCCATTATTGATATCAACGATGATTATACAGCCATCATCGGTCATAGCTTTTGTTCCAAGTGTAAGATCAAATCTCGATAATTGTCCTTTTAAAGACCAATACTCAATTTCGGAATAATAAATTTTCCCAGAAAGAAGAGAAGTCATCTTTACTCTTGAACAATAATCTAGTTGTCCGGCGAGTAAATCTTGCCAGTCAACCAAGACCGTTTGAATTGCAGTATCGGCACCATTCAAGGTGTCGGCTTGGAATTCAAACACTAACCCCTTAAAGGTATCGTTTGTTTGAATAGCCACCTGGAATTCTACCAGGAAGGTGTCACCGGCTATACCATTTCCTTTTTCTTTCAAAAGGCATGTAGTGTCGCCGAGAACAGGGCTTTGTTGTTGGACTGATTGTGCAACTGCGTTTGTGATGTTAAAGATCGTAAATAGGGAAAGGCCAAGGCCACATCCTATCATTAATTTTTTCAATTTCTTCATTTTTTTATAATTTTAAGTCTTTTTTAGTTTGACCTACACTTTAGCATGTTTGGAGGTAAAAGTCAACCAATTGCTTGACAAATGATTACAATTTGATATAATGGCCGTATATGAAGAAATTAACCACAATTTTTATCGCTTTGGCATTTTTTGCCTTTGTGGGTACTGCTTTTGCAGCTAAACCCTCTATTAATGTTTTATCTCCTAGTAATAGTGATATCACAACTACTTCTATACGAATAACTGTTTCGTATCAAGAAAATGGTTCTGATACTGAAATGATGATTCAATATACAACTGACCCAGGATTTGGTTCTGGTGTTGTTTCTATACCATCAAGTTTTGAATTAACATCCACACGAAATAGTGGTTATTTTATAAAAACTATTACTGGGCTTACACCTAGTATGAATTATTATATTCGTGCCATTGCAACTAATAACGATGGTCCAATTACAGATCCAGGAATTGTTGTACAAACTGATTCAGGTAATCCTACAAGTACTCCAAGAATTGAAACTTTGGGTGAAGAATCTGTAACTACAGCTTCAATGACTTTGACTGGCCGTGTGAATACATACGGGGCTGTTGGTACTGCATATTATAAACTTTACAATTCAAATTGTACAAGTCTTATTACAACAACTGGTTCAACTTCTTTAACAGCTACAACTGGTAGTCAATATGTTCGTAACAGTGTATCTGGGCTTTCAGCTGGTGTATCTTACTGTGCCGAACTTATTGCAAATATAAATGGAGTAAATTATCCAGGTGGAAAAGTAATTGTTAAAACCTATCCTGGTTCAACAATTCCACCAACTTCAACTTGTGTCATAAATAGTTTTTATTCTGATGCATCATCGGTTTATACAGGAGAAAGTACAACACTTCGTTGGTCTACTACTGGTTGTGTTAGTGCAATGATTACTCCAGGTGGTACTGTTAGTGTAGATGGTTCAAAAGTTATTTATCCAACATCAACAACAAGTTATACATTAGATGCTTGGGGTAGTGGTACTTATTTTGATTATGATAAACAAAAAACAATTTCTGTTGGTGTTTTACCAAAAGAAAATAATAATACAAAACCAGATTGTTATTATAATAGTACATGTTACTGGAATGGAAGTTCTTGGGTAACATATCCTGTTAATCCTACACCTACAAATCCATCATGTTATTATAATTCAACTTGTTATTGGAATGGTACAACTTGGGTTTATTATTCTGTTAATCCTACACCAAACCCTAATCCAAATCCTACATATCCTTCATGTTATTACAATAGTACATGTTATTATAATGGTACAAATTGGGTTTATAAAAATAATACAGTTTTAGATAATTATTCTTATAATCCGCATACTCCATATACTGGTGGTCCAAATTATGTTTATAAAACATTACCTGGTGAAGTAAAAACAGTTTATATTGACCAGCAAGTTCAAGGTGAGCCGATTAATCAAGTTGTCACACAACCTATTGATTATACTTATTATAACAATGGTTATAATAGTGATATTATGAATCGTTACCCAAATGCAAATTATGAGAATAATAATTTAAATAATCGTGTATTGTTAACAGGTGCAGCTGGAAATACAGGACGAATTACATTACTTGGTTTACTGATCGCACTTATTATAATTGGAATTATTGTTTACTTTGTAAAAGCGAGGGAAAGAAGGGAATTACATTAAAAGTTTATAAAGTAGAAAGTTGAAAGTTATAAAGTAGCTACTTTTAACATTTAACTTTATAACTAGATACAGAGAAAGCCTCTTATTATAAGAGGCTTTCTCTGTATCTTTGCCGGCTGCTAGCGGGTGAGGACCCCAACACAAATGCCTATGTGAGTTCAGCCGCCAGCAGGCGACATACATATAGAAATACTATTAAGTATATCTTGTATTTAGTATAAAGCTCGAGAGATAAATAAGCAAGACCCACTATTGCTAGTGGGTCTTGCGTTGTGCATTCTATAAGCCGGATTCTGTTCTCTATAAATAGAGTGATAATTATTAATCTTGTTTTAATATTACTATTAAAATCTTTGCGACACTTCTACATAAAGTAGACACGGCCTTGCATTCTCGTATAGATTTAGCCGTTTCACTCCAACTAAATGGATTCGTCTCTGTTCGCACTACTATGCTTACACATGATGGGTATTACCCACTACGATTGTCTTATTAAAAATAAGACTAAATGCCCGGACTTTCCTCACTCCCTTTCAGGTCGCGCAATTATCCGAATACACTACTTATTTATAATATACTTTTATATTTTTGGCAAGTCCTGAAATCATTCTTTCCCCAGCATTCATTTCTATGGCAAAACTTGCAGGGGATTGCGGATAAAATATTCTTGGGTATGAGCTTGGATCAGCATCATCTATAAATGAAATTACAAACATATTTTCATCAAGAAATACTATATCTAATGGATAATTCATATCTTTCATCCAAAATCCATAATTTCCGGGAGCTCCTAAATCAAATAATACGACAGTATTTATATCTAAAGATTTTGTATATGACAAACCTAGTCTTCTTTCTTCTAAATCTTTTGCAATTAAAACATTATATATTTTATTTGGAGTATAGATTTTTTTAACTTTTTCTTTTAAAAGATCATTTTTAAAAAAATAAAATAAAAACCCTAAAATTAGTGCTAAAAATACAAAAATTATAATCTTTTTCATATAACTATTGTAGCATATCGTTAATTTTCTGCCTATGTATTAGCATACTAGTGTACAAGTACATATTATATTTTTTAACAAAACAAGTTATCCACAGGGTAATACATATTTTACTTGCATAGAATATTTTTTTGCGAGAAAATGTATATAGTGATGCGGACTTAAATTATTTTTTAAAATTAATGGTCGAGACCGCACAAATCACGTTAGTAGAATTACTTTACGATACTCATTATGCCAGCAAAAAAGAAGGCTAAAAAAGCTGCTCCAAAAAAGAAGGTAGCTGCAAAAAGAAAAGCTGCTCCAAAAAAGAAGGTAGCTGCAAAGAAAAGAAAATAATATTTCTTTCTTTAATAAAACCTCCTCTCTATCGGGGGGTTTTTATTTTTTAATTTCACCTCACCCCTGACCCCTCTCCACGAAGTGGAGAGGGGAATGTTGTAGCTTTATACTATAAGTTTATATTAAATATAATATCTATTACTTTATACATTTCTATATAACCACACTCCCTTCTCTTGATAAGGAGAAGGGTTGGGGATGAGGTGTGACTGAAAAAACATTTTTACAAAGTTACCCCGATATGCTATAGTCTGGCTATGTCATTTTTATCATCTATTTTCCCAAATGAAAGCACACGCTTTATAAAGTCTGTTTCAATATTAGTAAATCAAATCAATGCTTTAGAAGAAAGCATTAGTAAACTTACTGATCTTGATCTAGCTCAACAAACAAATATTTTAAAGGCACGACTTGAAAAAGGTGAGACTCTTGATGCTATTTTACCTGTGGCCTTTGCAACAGTACGTGAAGCATCAAAAAGAGTACTTGGTGAAAGACACTATGATGAACAAATCATTGGTGGCATAGCACTTCATCGTGGCAATATTGCTGAAATGCGTACAGGTGAAGGTAAAACTCTTGTTGCAACATTACCAGCATATTTACATGCTTTAACAGGTCTTGGTGTTCATGTTGTGACTGTTAATGATTATTTATCACGTCGTGATGGAGCATGGATGGGTCCAATATTTAATTTATTAGGGATAAGTTTGTCCGTTATTAATAGTCAAAATGTTTCATATATTTATGATTCAACTGTTACTAAAACAAATGCCGAAGATGAAGCCTCATCTTATAAAGTCGATTATGATAATCTACGCACAATTTCTAGAAAAGATGCATATTTAGCTGATATCACATATGGAACAAATAATGAATACGGTTTTGATTATTTACGGGACAATTTAGCAACTTCAATTGACAATGTTGTGCAACGAGGCCATGTTTATGCTCTTGTTGATGAAATTGATTCAATTTTAATTGATGAAGCGCGAACTCCACTAATTATCTCCTCTGAATCTAATGAATCTGGTGATTTATATGGAACATGTGCATCTATTGCGAAAAATCTTATGCCTGAAGAAGATTTTACAATGGATGAAAAACATAAATCCATAGCACTGACCGATTCCGGAATAAATAAAACAGAAAAAGCTTTAAATATTGATAATATTTATACAGAAAAAGGAATTCGGTTTGTTCATCATATTGAAAATGCTGTTCGAGCTCGTGCACTTTATTTAATTGATCGCGATTATGTTGTGAAAGATAATGAAGTTATTATTGTTGATACTTTTACAGGACGCTTGCAACCGGGTAGGCGTTGGAGCGATGGCCTTCATCAAGCCATTGAAGCAAAAGAGCATGTTCTTGTTCAAAAAGAAACTCGAACCGTTGCATCTATTACATTTCAAAATTATTTTAGATTTTACAAGCGTGTTGCTGGTATGACAGGAACAGCAGAGACTTCATCTGAAGAGTTTCGCAAGGTTTATAACCTTGGTGTAATTATTATTCCTACTCATAAACCTATAAATCGTAAAGACCATCCAGATCTTATATACCAAACTGAAATTATTAAATTTAGAGCAATTGCAGAAAAGGTTAAAGAAATTCATAAAACCGGTCAACCAGTATTAATTGGTAGTGTTTCAATTGATAAAAATGAAATATTATCGACTTATCTTAAAGCTCTAAGTATACCACATACAGCATTAAATGCTAAAAATCATGAAAGTGAAGGTGAATTAATAGCTTTAGCTGGTAAAAGGGGAGCTGTAACAGTAGCTACAAATATGGCTGGCCGTGGAGTTGATATTAAGCTAGGTGGTGTACCATTTAATTTAGAGGCACATGATGAAATTAAAAATCTTGGAGGTTTATTTGTTATTGGTTCCGAACGCCATGAAGCTCGTAGAATTGATAATCAACTTCGTGGCCGTGCCGGTCGTCAAGGTGATCCTGGACAAACACAATTTTTTGCATCACTTGAAGATGACCTAATGCGAGTTTTTGGTGGAGACAAACTTAAAAGTATTATGACTAGGTTTAAATTTCCAGAAGACATGCCAATTGAAAATATCATGGTATCTCGCACATTAGAAAATGCTCAATCTCGTATAGAAGGTTTTCATTTTGATTCTCGCAAGCATACTTTGGAATTTGATGATGTTTTAAATGTTCAAAGAACCACAGTCTATAATCGTCGTAAACATATTCTTGCAGGATCTCATGAAGATCTAGAAAAAGAATTAGAAATGATTATGCAAGAAACTACATTTAAAGAAATAGAAGATATAATAGAAGAAAAGAAAAATTTAGTAGGTGAACAAAATTTTTATGAAACTTTGCGCAGAATCGCACTTTATTCTATAGATATTCATTGGCAAGAACATTTAGAGCTTATGGATTATGCCCGTTCATCAACATCTTTGCGTGCATTTGGTCAAAGAGAGCCATTAGTTGAATATAAAAAAGAAGGATTAAAGCTATATCATGATTTCGAATATGCCACTCAGTCAAATATTATAGATTTGATAAAAACTATTGATATTGCTAAATAATCTGGTATTAGTCTAATATATAAGGTTTATTAGAAATTATTGTCTATTTTTGTCAAAAAAACTCAAAATGGCTGAAAAGCCTTACTGTGACTGTGTTATTTGATACTGAATTTGTATAGTTGTCAAATGGATATTCCATAAAACCTTTATAAAATAAGGGTTTTATGGTTTGACGAATATAAAATATGTGTTATAGCTATTGACTCGGACACCAATTTATGATAGTATATACATGTAGAACCGAGTAGCATTAATGCTAACGGTTTTTTAAGTTCAGGCTAAATCCTTTGGATCGCCTAAACTAAATACAGACATGATCCGTTCGGCAAAGCGTAATTGCCATATATGTATAAAACATTCACACATTCACTTTTTGGCGCAGTCATTATGCCAACGATTCTTGCAAGTACTATTAGTATTAATCCTGCAAGTATTAGTCCAGGTACTGCCCAAAACAATAATCCTATAGAATTAATTCTAAATGGTAATATAGACGAACAAGTTGATCAAGCTCAAATTGATCGTGAGCTTAAGGCTAAAAAAATTGACACTTACTATACTAAGAAGAAGATGAAGCTTGCTGGTCATGGTATGGAAATGGTTATTGCATCTGAAAAGTATGGTTTAGATCCTTATATTATGGCTGCTATTGCTACTAAAGAAACAGGAGGCGGTAATGTTACTTGTCCTGTAACTATGAAGAAAACTGGTAATATAGATTATAAGCATAATGTATTCGGTTGGGGTAGTTGTACAATTACCTTTAAGTCATATGTTGAAGCCTTTGATACAATTGCTAAAAATCTAACAGGTAACAATCCCAAAACTGCAAAGCATTATGCTGGTAAAAATACTATTAGTATTCTAGAATCTTATAATCCACGCTCTATTGTACATGATTACCCAGAGCAAATCATCGCAATCATGAAAACAATTGAAAATACTCCTATAACTCTAGAAAAAGTTCTTGCAATGAATTAATAAAAAGCCCCAGATAATCTGGGGCTTTTTAGATAGAGCTTTAGACTCTATCTAGTATTTTTATGCTATCTAGTATTAATGATTTTTCGTCATTGCGGATATTGACTTTGCCTTTGATGGCAACACAACTTTCTTTTACTAAAGATTCGGCCACATTATTATAAACTCTTGGAAAGATAGCAACTTCTATACTTCCAGTAAAGTCTGCTATTTTAATTATTGCCATATGATCACCGTTCTTAGTATAAATATCTCTAATGTCATTTATAATACCAGCACAAATTACCATGTCGTTTTGTTTTTTATTTATTTGTATTTCACTAATTGAGACACCCAGCTTTTCAATCTTTTCTCTAAACTTGTCCAATGGATGTCCACTAACATATAAACCCAACAATTCTTTTTCATTTTGAAGCATCATGGATTTTGGCATAGTCTCATATTCGTTTAGAATCAAATTATTAGATTGCGACATAAATGTAGCACCAAACAAAGATGGTCCTACAGGGGCATCTATTTTGTGGATTTTTTTATTAAAATCCAATACTGTTTCAGTATTACCCAACAGCATCCCTCGTTCAGCAAAACTATCCATTGCACCGGATTTTACCAAAGCTTCAAATGATTTTTTATTAAAATTTTTGTGATTAATACGAGTCAAAAAATCTTTTAATGATTTATAGATACCATTATTTTTTCTTTCTTCAATAATTGCATTTGCAATGTCTGTTCCTAGATTTTTTATAGTGTATAGTCCGAATCTGATAGTTTTTTCATTTACTACTGTAAATCCACCAAAGCTTGCGTTTACATCCGGTGGTAATACTGTTATACCCATTCTTTTTGATTCTTGAATAATTTCAGCAATTTTTTCGACATCTCCGGATTCTGCAGTCATAATCGCGCTCATGTATTCCACAGGGTAGTTAGCCTTCATATATGCTGTTTGGTAGGCTACACGACCATAGCTTGCCGCATGGGCCTTGTTAAATCCATATGCAGCAAATGGTTCAATCAAATGCCAAAGATCGTTCGATTTTTTTTCATTTAAACCACCTTTTTTAAAACCATTTAAAAGCTTTTCTTTTTGCTCTTCCATTTCTTTGGGTATTTTTTTACCCATAGCTTTTCGCAATTTGTCGGCTTCAAGCCAACTATATCCAGCAAGCTCAATTGCAATCATCATGACATCATCTTGGTAGGTAATCACACCATATGATTGGTCAAGGATTGTTTTCATTCGTGGATCTAGATATCGTATTTTCGTATTGTCATGCTTTCGTATAATATATTCTGGAATCATTTCCAATGGTCCAGGTCGATAAAGGGCAACCATAGCATTAATATCAAAAATAGTTGTAGGGCGTAGTTGTTTTAAATAAGCGGTCATACCGCTACCGTTGAGCTGGAATAATCCCATAGTTTCGCCACGCGCTAGCATTTCAAAAGTTTTATTATCATCCATTGGGATTTTATCAATATCAATATCAATGTTATGGATTTTTTTAACTAATTTTACAGCATCAGCAAGTATGGATAAATTTCGAATACCCAAAAAGTCAAACTTGGGTAACCCAACTTCTTCCACATAATGCATATCATATTGAGTGATTCTATCGCCACCTTTTGGATCTAATTGAATTGGAACAAAGTCTGTCAGGGGAGCAGGCGCAATAACAACTCCTGCCGCGTGAACAGATACATGCCGTACACAGCCTTCCATTTTTTTTGCTAGATCTATAATTTTTTTAGTATCTGGGTCTTTCTCATAAAGCTCACGTAATTCAGGAACAATTTGTATAGCATAATCTATTGTCATAGGAAAACCTTGGGAACCCAAAGGAATAAGTGTTGAAATTTTATCACCAATACTGTATGGATAACCCAATGCTCGGGCTACATCACGGACCGAACCCTTGGCCATCATTGTTCCAAAAGTTCCTATTTGAGCAACTCTATCTTCGCCATATTTTTGTTTCGCATATGCTATAACTTCAAGCCTGCGGTTGTCAGCAAAATCCATATCAATATCGGGTAAACTTGGTCTTTCAGGATTTAAGAATCTTTCAAATGGTAATTTGTATACTAATGGATCAACATTTGTAATCTTTAAAAGATATGTTGTTAATGATCCCGCAACTGATCCTCGAATATTTGTCAATATTTCATTTTCATGTGCATATCGAAGTAAATCTCCAACTACAAGAAAATATCCTGGATAGCCTTTGTCTTTAATAACCCTTAATTCATATTCTAAGCGGTCTGTATATTCTTTTGTTTTTGGTAATTCACGAAATTCAAAACCCTCATATGCTAGTCTTTTTAATTCATCATCGGCATTATTTCCATTTTCAATTATATATTCTGGAAAATATGCACGACCCAATTCGATTTCATAATCTTCAATTTTATCATAAACAAGCATTGTATTTGATACAGCTTGTGGATAATCATTAAAATATTCTAAAGCAGTTTCTTCATTTATTAAAGAAAAATCATCTTCTGAAAATTCAAATTTTGTAGTATTTTTGCCATCAGTTCCAGTATTTATAGCCAATAGTGTGTGATGAGCTTCATGATCATCACGGCATGGGTAGTGTGAATCTTGTGTTGCGACATATGGTATATCAAATCTTTCCGCTAGGATTACTAATTTATCTCGCAGTTCGCGGTCGCGTGCAATTTTGGGGTGGGCTTGGATTTCAATAAAATAATTATTTTTACCAAAAACATTTTGATGTTCAACAATCAATTCTTCGGCTAGTTTTTCATTACCTTTTAGTATCGCTTGTGAAAGTTTTCCACCCATACAGCCAGACAGTGCAACAAGCCCATCGGCATGTTCGGCTAATAATTCCATGTCAACTCGTGGCTTGTAGTAGTAACCTTCCAAATTTGCAGCGGTAACTATTTTTATTAAATTTTTATAACCTTGCAGGTTTTTTGCCAGTAATATCAAATGGTATCTTTTATTATCAATTCCAGGTTCTTTTTCAAATCTACTTCGTTCAGCGACATAAACTTCACAACCAATTATTGGCTTGATACCATTTTTCTTACATTCTTTATAAAATTCTATGGCTCCGTGCATATTACCATGGTCGGTTAGTGCCATAGCAGGCATATTAAACTCTTTTGCTATACGAACCATATCGGGTATCTTTGAAAGCCCATCCAACAGGGAATAGTGGCTGTGTGTATGTAGGTGTATAAAACGAGATGCTTCCATACCCTTGATATTAGCATATTTTGAGCCTTTATCTAATCTACTAGGGCCTGAGGCGCTATCTGGATAGCGCCTCAGGCCCTAGTAGGACTTTCCTTGCATTATTTTGAATATGTGATATAATACATACAATTCAATAAAAATCTGAAAAAACTAAATAAACAAAAAAAGAAAATATTATGAAAAAATTAGTAATCGTATTACTGGCTATATTTGCCAGCGGGTTTGCAGGGAGTGTTTCCTTCGCCCAAACGAAAGTGGTAGCTGTAGAGGGGATTATTGATCTTATACCAGACAAGGTTGTAATACCTTCAACCAATGAGTATGTTTATCTTGCCAGAACAGGTACAACATATTCATTGTTTATTTCCAAAAATTCTGAATTGTATGAAAGATTCTCTCAAAAAGGGAATGACAGTGTGATTTGGTTACAAGGTGCTGTGTTTAAGCCCTTACAACATTACACAAAGAAACAATGGAAAGAGTTAGCTCCGGAAATTAAGAAATTTTTCCCATCTATCTCTTATAAAGAATTGGAGAATATGGAAATGTATTTACTCTTTAACTATTCGGTTGAGGAGAGAAAAGAGGTACAATCTTCACCGGCACCAACACCGACGACGAAAAGTTCCGGGAATCAAAAGAAAGTCGGAAGAGATGGATTACCTGTTGATTAAGGTAATTTATCTAAAAAAATAGAACGAGGTTGAAAGACCTCGTTTTTTTATTTGTGCGACAATTTTGACGGCCGTCACAGTTGTCGCGTTTGTGTAGCTAGGATTGTATAGCCAGGTACGATGCAATTATTGATGCTGTTTCAGCACGCAAAGTGAGATTTCCGAGAGAAACAATTTGAAAGTTATTTCCTACCTCGGCAGGCAAGTCTTTTGCTAATTTTAATTCTTGGTCTGTAAAGCCACCCTCGGGGCCGATGTAGAGGCTAATGCTTTTTGGTTTTAGTTTTTTGGTTTTAGTTTCTTTATCAATTAGATATATTTTTGAGCCAGTTATATCAAATATTATTTTTGTTTCATTTGTGTCACTTTGTATAGCATTTTTGAAAGATTTAATTTCGTCTATAATAGTTACACTATTTCGTCCTGAAAGTTCGCTGGCTTCACGAGCAATTTTTTCAAGCCTGTCGTATCTTAATCCTGTTTTTACAGTACGGTCTGTAATAATTGGGACTATTTTTGTAATTCCAATTTCACTGGCTTTTTGAACTACTAGTTCGAAATTTTCTTTTTTTAATATTGCCATATATAGTGTTACATTTTTGTTTTCTATATTTTGATCCTTTATTTTTTTGTTTTGTTCTATTTTATTTATTTCGAGTTCTATATATTGTTTTTGGATATTTTTAATAGTAGACATAATCTCTTTTTGATCACTACCAATGATTATACAATTTTCACCAATCTTCATTTTCAAAACATCTTTAATTTGATGAATAAATGCAAGATTAGTTATTTTAAGAATATCTTTAGTTTTTTGATATTCTGTTATGAATCTATGAATTTTTTTCATTTTTGGATTTATCCGCCTAAACTTTCGAATTAAAAGTTTTGGTGGACAAGTATTCTTTTAATATTTTCTGATCTTGTTTTTGCCAAGCCAAAGTTCCTTCTATTTTTTCATATACTTGTGATAAAACCATTTTTGTTCCGCGGGCAGGGTACTTTTTAAAGAATTCTTTCATATGTTTCAGTATTGCTGTGTCATTGATAATTGCTAATGATTCCAGCATATGTGCCAACAAATGCCCACCTTTCCCATATTTGTCTACAAACTCTCCCCAATGATGTTCGATATAATTGTATACTATCTCTGGGTGATTAGTTTCTCCCAAAAGTCGGCTAATTAATAGTGGTGTATCTTGATTTCGAACCTTGTCACTGGTGTAATAATCTAATACATCAATAATATCTTTTGCTTTTAAAACTGCTGAAAAACTTGTCATTATACGCAATTTTTCTTCGTGCAATGTTTCTTTCTCCAACATGCTCCACAATTTTATATTGTCATTTTCGTCCCCATAACGGACTATTATGTAGTAAACACTAGACCGTAAGTGTGCAGGGATGTTTTGTATTGGTGACCTAAATTTCTCTATCGCATCTTTTATTATTTTTTCATAACCCAATTTATAAGCCATGTTTAAAATCAGGCTACTGCGAATTTTGTTATGATTATTTGTATCATTCCAATTAAAGTATATCCATATATTTTCAAAAATATTCAAGTATAATTTTCGTAAATCATTTTTAACTACAAGATCAGCATTAAAAACATTATCAATTCTTTGCATTGACCCCCACAATTCTCCAATTACAATATGGTTTTTCTCATTTTTGAATAATTTTAAAAAATCTAACAATTCCACTGTACTTGCAAGTCCCGATTCACAAAGGCCACGCATATTACGAATAAGACCCATTCTTTGGATATTATTTATTTTTTTATTTTCTAAAGCTTTTATTTGGCGTTCAATAAATTGTGGTGTGTAGTCTATATAAACTAAATTTGATTCTTCAGCATTCAATGTATATATGTCATTTTTAATTTCTAGATTTGATGTTTTCTTCGGTTGTAATAAATATGTTTTATTACCGTCATCTATTGGTATTGGCCAATATTTATTGTCTTTATTTTTAGCCATTATATTTCTATTTCTATAATATCGGCATTGCGTGCATCTTATTCCAGTTTTAGTTTGACTATTATTTTTTTTGAGATTTAGTTCGGCAAGTGTCACAACAGGGAATCCGGCAGACTTTGTCCAAATGCTCATTACTTTCTCGACTTCTTTACCACTGACT
>Ga0155664_119_pt1 | contig 25007 bp, 27 predicted proteins | sample RifCSPlowO2_01_FD_107321 | JGI IMG/M metagenome (GOLD analysis project Ga0155664, IMG submission 107321) | Candidatus Nomurabacteria bacterium RIFCSPLOWO2_01_FULL_33_17 | reverse complement strand
ATAGATACTTAAATTTCTTGTTCATATCTGCATTCTAATATATTGAGTGTCCTAATACATTATGGATTAATCCAAATAGAAAACTATGAAAAAAACTTTTATCAAGGGGTATTTAGAGTACGAATCTTTAAAACTTCCTAAAGTACTTGAAAAAATGTAGTTTCAATACAGAAACAGCAATCAGAAAAATAACATTGCCAAAGCCTTATGCTTTTGGGAGTATATTCGTTCGTTGCAAATTGAAAACACAGTAGATGCATTAGAAATCTATCAAGCTGTTGACGAGCACAGCTTAAGATTCAATATGCATATTAAACGAATTACCAAAATCGAATGTTTGCCGGACAAAGTATGGCGGAAATTACTCTGGAGAGAGAACATTGACTTTATGTCATTTGAATCTTTCTTTCGAAGATTGGAAGACAATCAAAAGAAAGCTATTGATGAAACATTTGAGAGTCTATATGGAAATCTCCACGGAGAAAAACCAAAAGTTCCACAAATTTTCTACGGAAAAATCTGGGATTTGATTCTGGTAATATTTGGTTTTATCAATGTGAAAAAATTGTTAAATGCCGAATTTATTCCATATAACAGGTATGAATCCAAAGGTGCCTGGGCATTCAATTTATTGGGCATTGATTTTGGATTCAGTTTATACCCGGGTGGTGTAAATGATGACACAAAAATAACAAACAAAAAATGGACAAGATTTCTCTCCATTAAAGAACATATTTCTGACTTCATTGTGAACCAAGAAGACGGTGTTTACTGGGGGATGTATCGCACAGCTCGAAGCATTTTTTCGTTTAGAATCAAAAGAGATGTCTATTTGAAAAATCATGTCTGTCCCGGATTTTGGGCGACATTGCTTTTCCATTTGTATTTTTGGATTATTAGTCCTATTGGAAGTTTTATGGTTTTAAAACCATTTTTATTTTCTGATGTGGCTTTAAGTTCATTTACATGGATTAATGGTATAGCTTTATTTTTTCTCGCTTACACACCATTTTATTGTTTATTATGGGCAAGCATTGGCTTTGGTTTTGGTATAGTTACTGGAGGAATTTTATTCTTTAAATTTATTGGTAATTTTCTTGGCGAACTTTTCTTTGAAGACTTCAAAAATAGATTTACTGATTTAATTGAAAGAATTGGTGATTACTTAGCTTTACAAAAATGGTTTCAAATCATGGTACAAATTCTAAAATATTGTTTGATAACAATCGGATGTTTTTTCGTCCTTTGGTTAGTGTATTTTATATTTATAGAAACAATTGATACAATTACAATGTTTTTCTTGGCTTACTATGGTTTTATGGAAACTATTTTTCATTCCGGAGTTCTTCAAACCACACTTTTTAATTTCACATTTGTTTTTGGTTTTTTCCGTTTTATTAATACGAAAAACAAAGCAATTCGTAAAATTTGGGATGTGTTATTGATTATTTTGGGTGGCGTGTTTGCGATTAACTTGTTTGATGCATATGTGACTAAACCATTCATTCTTTGGTTCCTTGATTCATCTTTGTGGTTCATAAAAGCATGCTTTGAATATAAATGGTTGATATTGATTTTTTCTTTTTTAGCTTTGCCATTTGTCTTTATGTTTTACAATATGTATACAACAGATTGGTTTGCTAAAGAAGAAGAATATGCAAAGAAAGACAAAATGATTACTTTATTTATTAAAATCTACGCATTTATATTTCTTGGTGTCTTTTCTGTAGCATTTGTACTTGGATTTTGGAAGTTCTTGAGTCAAATATCTTTTGATTTATCTTTTTTGCCAATTCTAGGTGTGTTTTGTGTTTTTGCTTTATTTTCAGTAGTTGTTATGTTTATAATGACTAGAAAAATAAATACAAAAACCATTGATCTCATGGAGAAAGCCTATATTAGGACAAAGTATTTTACAAGTCCAATTAATTTGACTGGCAGGAGCTTTAAATCCTATTCAAGGAAAATGAGAAAACTCTACATGCAGAATCCATGGCTAATGAGTTTATCCGAAAAGGATTTTCAAAGGGTAATAAGTAAATACAAGTCTATTGTTCGAGTTTTTGAGATCCGTGGTTCCGATGAAGATAAAACACCAGAATTTGTAAAATTTGCAATAAAAAACATGAATGAATCATCATTAAAAATTCTTTCATCGATCGCGTATAAATCTCTTTGGGATTTTGCTCATAGTGAAAAATATCGTCGATTTATTTTTATGCAGATTTTACAAGGTAGTTCCTTTGAAGAAGCCAAAGAAAGCACTCTTGGATTAATGAAAAAAGATCGAATTCATGAGGAAAAAGTTGAAAAATTCTTTATGTCTATTGCTTATCCATTTATAAAAACATGGAAAGGAATAAAATGGATAGGAAGAGGTATCCGTCAATTCGCTCTAACCTTAAAAGACATTTGGTCCCTGTTCAATGAACGATGCCCAACAGTCTCTGAAAGCAAGGATTTACGATATCAATAGTAAACCCAAGCTTTATAACCTTATTACACAACCCAGTTCGCTTTCGCGACCTGGGTTTTTTATATATACAGATAGCGCCTCAGGCGCTATCTCGTAAAACCCGCCTACGGCGGGTTTTTGACTAAAATGGAGAGCTTTCCCAAAAAGTCTTGACTAAAAGGGAATAGGGTATATAATAGTCATATGAAACGAATACAAACAGATAAAATAATAGGAGATCTTAAAAAGAAGCTCGTTTTTCTTGTTGGTCCAAGACAAGTGGGGAAAACATGGTTGGCTAAAGAAATTTCAAAAGGCTATAAAAATCCCCTTTATTTATCTTATGATTTAGAGACTGATCGAAAAATTATAAAAGAAACTTTATGGCCAGTCGGGACAGATTTAATAATTTTTGATGAAATCCATAAAATGCGTGGTTGGAAGAATTATTTAAAAGGGGTTTATGATACAAAAGAAGAAAGACTCCATATTTTAGTTACAGGTAGTTCAAGATTAGATGCATATAAAAATGCAGGGGATTCACTTGCTGGTAGATATAGAGTTCACCACTTACTACCTATTAGTTATAAAGAACTAGATTATGCGGGATTATTAACTGAAAATAGTGTGAATTTTCTTATTGAAAGAGGTGGTTTTCCTGAACCATTTTTAGCAGAGACGAATAAAGATAGAGATATTTGGCGAAATTTATATTCAGAAAGTTTAATAAAAGAAGATGTTATTGATTTTAAAGATATAGATAATTTTAAAGCAATTAAAAATGTTTTTGAATTATTAAAAACAAAGGTTGGTTCTCCAATTTCCTATAAATCAATTTCAGAAGATGTTGGTATTTCTCCTAAAACAGTTAAAAATTATATTTCTATATTAGAATCTTTATATATAATCTTTCTTATACGGCCATTTAGTAAAAAAATTGGTAGATCAATTTTAAAAGAACCCAAAATATATTTTTATGATACGGGGCTAGTAAAATCAGAAGATGGTGTTCGTTTTGAAAACATGATTGCAGTTTCACTTTTAAAACATGCACATGCTGTTACTGATGAGACGGGTAAAAATATGATTTTAGCAACACTTCGTAATAAACAAAAAAATGAAGTAGATTTTGTATTGGTTGAAAATGATGAAGTATTTCAAATGATAGAAGTAAAATTAAAAGACGATGTAATCTCGGCAGGATTAAAATATTTTAAAGAAAGAAATAATTTTAAAGGTGTGCAAGTTGTGCGTGACTTAAGACATAATAAAAATACACCTTATGATATTGAAATTATGAAAGCTCAAGATTATCTAAAGAATCTTTTGGTTTAGATATTTAGATTTAAATTTCCCAATGCTCGTCCTCACATAACATATGAGCGAGGTCTTGCCTCGCTCATCCACCCCTTCAAAGGGGTGTTTTTTTATCTACAAGTACTAGGCCTTGCTTAGCACTTGTGATTTTCCCTCCACCTGCCAAGGGGAGGGCTAGCTGATAAGCAGGGGTGGGGTGTGTAGTTTTGCGATTTTAGTCTCCCCCTGATAAGGGGGAGGTTGGAGGGGGTTTTGGGATTATGTGTTACCCTTGCAATCCTCCCCATTTCATGCTACATTCTACTAGTGTTCTGAAGGGCTATTGTCCGTATGTATTCATAAGTAGACTCTATCTTTTTATGATAATATATGAGAAACATGGTTATAATTAAGAGCATAAAATTTAATAGTTAGTATCCTAAATAGTAAAATAAAATTTACTATCGGAAAAATATTTAATGGCAAAAACTTCCGTTGTTGCTCGCAATGAAAAGCGTGCAAAACTTATTGCAAAGTACGCAAAAAAGCGTGCCGAGCTAAAAGCAAAAGGGGATTATGTGGGGTTAAGTAAACTTCCTCGTAATTCTAATCCAATTCGTTATAAGAACCGTTGCGCACTTACAGGTCGCGCGCACGGGTATATGCGTGACTTTGGTCTATCTCGTATTTCATTTCGTGAATTAGCGAATGATGGAGTATTACCAGGCGTTCGTAAATCATCTTGGTAATTGTATGAATCCACTTGCAAACTTTCTCATAAAAATAAAAAACGCATCTCGTGTCAAACACGAAACTGTTACTGTACCTTATTCCAAATTTATTCACGGCATTTGTTCGTGTCTTTTGCGTGCAGAAATAATTAACGGTTTTGAAAAAAAGTCTAAAAAGGCTGGTGAAGAAATTGTCGTTACCCTTAAATATACTGAAAACAAACCTCGTATTAGTGATCTTACTCTTGTATCCAAGCCTTCTGCTCGCAAATACATAGGTGTTAATGATATTCATCCAGTTAAATCAGGTTTTGGTATTTTAGTTCTTTCTACTCCAAAAGGTGTTCTTAGTGACACTGAAGCAAAAAAAGAATTGGTCGGCGGAGAAGCATTATTCAAAATGTGGTAATTTTAAGAACTAAATATAAAATTTTATGTCAAGAATAGGAAAACAAATTGTAATAATCCCTGCCGGTGTAACAGCAACTATCGATAAATCTTTTTTTACTGTAACTGGCCCAAAGGGAAATCTAGAAAGAGATTTCAAAACAGATCTAATCGGTATAGTTATTAATGGTAATGAAATTACATTTACTTTAAACAAAATCACTATCGAATCTCGTGCATTATGGGGTACAGTTGCATCTCATGTTAAAAACATGGTTGTCGGAGTTACAGATGGTTTTACAAAAAAATTAATCTTAGAAGGAGTTGGTTTTAAAAGTGAAATTAAAAATGGAAAGCTTGAATTAGCTCTTGGTTTTTCACATCCAGTATCAATGCCAATTCCCGATGGATTAACAGCTACAGCTGAAAAAAATGTTATAACCGTATCCGGTTTTGACAAAGAATTAGTTGGTAGTTTTACAGCCAAAGTTCGTGGAATGAAAAAACCAGAACCTTATAAAGGTAAAGGTTTCCGTTATGATAATGAAATTATTCGTCGAAAACAAGGTAAGAAATCTGCTTAATTTATGAAAACAACTAACATAAAACAAGAAAAAAGAATTCGCCTAAAGCGAAAAATCAGAAGCAAAATAAATGGCACACCTCTACGCCCTCGTCTTTCCGTATTTAAATCAAATATGCATATTTATGCGCAAATAATTGATGATGTAACAGGCAAAACATTGTTAGCTACATCTGACATGAAAGAAACAAAAGGCACATATCGTGAAAGAGCAATTATTGTTGGAAAAGCCATTGCAGAAGAAGCAATTAAAAAAGGAATCAAAAATGTCGTATTTGATCGTAATGGTTATAAATATACAGGGCACATTGCTGCATTAGCCGATGCTTCTCGTGAATCTGGTTTAACTTTTTAATTATATGTCAGAAATACAAAAACAAACTACCCCAAATACAGGAGCATCCAACACTGCTCGTCCTTTACAAACTAAAACAAGTTTTGGTACTCGACCTATTGGGGCAAGTGGTGCAAGACCTGCCTTTACTAGCCGTCCCGGAGCACCAAGAACTGGTGGACCAAATGCTGGTGTTGCAAAAAGAAGAATCGTTCGTGGTGAAAAAACTTCTGATGGTAAACCAAAAAGAGACGATAATCGATCTTCCGGTGGTCGTCCTGAAAGACCTCGTAGTGAATATGAACAAAAAATGATTGATATTCGTCGCGTGACTCGTGTTACTTCTGGTGGTCGCCGTATGAGTTTTGCTGTTGCATTAGTCATTGGTGACAAAAAGGGACTAGTAGGTCTAGGAACAGGTAAAGGTGCTGACACTGCTATTGCGATTGCAAAAGCATTAAAGCATGCAAAAAAGACTTTGATCAAAATAAATTTGACAGACAAATTATCTTTACCACACGAAGTTACAGCAAAGTTTAATGCTTCAACTGTTATTATCCGTCCAAATTCTGCTAAAGGTATGGTTGCTGGTTCATCTATTCGTGATATCTTAACTTTAGCTGGTGTACACAATGTTACAGGTAAAATAAATTCTGGTAGTAAAAACAAACTTTCTAATGCACGAGCTGCTATGAAAGCATTAGCACAAGTTGCACGACCTGCACCAGTTTATACAGTTGGGGCAAGCGATGCATTTACAGCTTAATTTATAATATATGCAAAAAAATACACTCATCCCCAAAACAAAATTAAAGAAACATAAAACCGTTGGCCGTGGTGGCAAACGAGGCAAGACCGCTGGTCGTGGTACCAAAGGTCAATCAGCTCGATCTGGTAATAAGAAAAGACCAGAACTTCGTGATATTATCAAAAAGCTTCCAAAGCTTCGCGGTTATAAATTTAACAGTGTTAAAAATGAAATTGCAACAGTTACTTTGGCTCAACTTGAAAAATCATTTAAAGATGGCGACAAAATCACACCTGGTATTTTAATCAAGTCCGGTATTGTGAATACTCATCATGGTAAAGTTCCACATATTAAAATTCTTGCCAAAGGCGTATTAACAAAATCATTCACTGTTTCCAAATTTTCAATTTCAGTTGGTGCACGAGAAGCTATTATAAATGCCAAAGGTAAGGTAGAATAACAATATGGCATCATCCATAAATACATTTGAGAAAATATTTAAAAACAAAACCATTAGAAAACAAATTCTATTTGTAATTTTTGTTTTGGTTCTTTTCCGTCTTCTTTCAAACATTCCAATTCCAGGAGCGGATCCATTTCGTCTTTCACAATTTCTAGACAGTGGTTCATTTTTAGGTATTTTTAATTTGCTTTCCGGTGGTGGTTTATCATCATTGTCTATCATAATGCTTGGTGTTGGTCCTTATATTACATCGTCTATTATTATGCAGGTTTTGTCTTTTGTTTCACCTAAAATTAAATCTCTTTATCAAGAAGAAGGTGAAATCGGCCGTAAAAAGGTTGGTAATTATACTCGTTTATTAACACTACCTTTGGCTATTGTTCAATCTATAAGTTTGATAGTTTTACTTTCTCGCCAAGGTGTTTTGCCAGAATTTACATTGATAAACATGGTTATCAATACTGCTGTTGCTGTTGGGGGGTCATTCTTCCTTATGTGGTTGGCTGATTTATCTACTGAATTTGGTATTGGTAATGGTATGTCATTTGTTATCTTTGCTGGTATTGTTGCAAGTATTCCTAAATATGTTGGTCAAGTTGCTTTGAACTGGAATCCATCGGATGCAATTATGTATATAATTTTTGGAATCTTTGCAGTTTTGTTAATTGCCGGAGTCATTTTTATTACCGAAGCCGAAAGACCAGTTCCTGTAACCTATGCTCGCCAAGCTCAAAATGGTGGCCGAGTATTTGGCGCTACCCAAACCTATATCCCACTTCGTGTAAACCAAGCCGGAGTTATTCCAATTATTTTTGCATTATCCATTTTACTTTTCCCGCAAATTCTGGGTAGTCTTTTTGCTGGTAGCTCGTATGCTATTTTGGCAAAGGCTGGAGCATTGATGACTACATTTAGTCAAACAACATGGGCATATAGTATCGTGTATTTTGTACTCGTTGTATTGTTTACATATTTTTACACTGCAGTTACATTTGATCCAAAACAAATTAGTGAAAATCTTCAAAGAAGCGGAGCCTTTATCCCAGGTATTCGCCCAGGTATACCTACACGCGATTATTTAGGTCATATTGTTACTCGTATAACTTTAGTTGGTTCAATATTCTTGGGTATTATTGCGGTTTTGCCTTTAATTGCAAAGGAAATATCTGGAAATCAAGCTCTCGCTATAGGGGGAACTGCACTACTGATCGTAGTATCCGTTGTTATTGATATTATTAAAAAGGTTGAAGCTCAAATGTCATCACAAGAATATTATTAAATAGATACCCCAACTTTTGGGGTTTTATTTTGTAGCGAATTCCTCTCCGCTTTGGGGAGAGGTTAGGTGGGGTGCGTGTAGTTGGTAATTTTTAATTTATAAGTTAATATTAGTATATGTCAGATAAAAAACCTTTAACAATGATTGCTTTTGGAAGATCTGGCTGTGGCAAGGGGACACAGTTGAAATTATTATCTCAAAAGATAAATGAAATCAAAGGCACAAAGCCTGAATCTTTTGCAACTGGAGATTTTTTTCGAAATCTTTTTAGTAATGGTACTTATACTGCAAAAATTGCCGAAGATTTAACAAACAATGGTCAACTTCAACCTTTATTTTTAACAGTCTCCATGTGGGGGCAAGCTTTTATTGAAAAATTAAATGAAAATACGGACATACTTATTGACGGCTTTCCTCGCCGAATTGAGGAAGCTATGATCCTAGCTGATGCATTTTCTTTTTATAACAGACAAAATATCATTATACTTGATTTTATTGTAAGTCGTGAAAGCTCAAAATCAAGAATGCTAAAGCGCGGGCGACCTGACGATACAAATGAAAATGCTGTAACAAGACTTGATTGGTATGAAAAATATGTTGCGCCTGCTTTGTTATACTTAAAGGAAAACCCTGATTTTATTTATATACCAGTTGACGGTGAGAGAACTATAGAAGATATTCACATTGATGTAATGGATAAATTGATATCGTATATATAATATATGCAAGAGAATCACAAAACTATAATTATATCTTTAGGCGGTTCTATCGTAGTGCCAGATAAACCTGATCCAGTATATATAAAAGAATTTATAGATCTCATAAAAGAATATACGATTCAAAATATCAAATTTGTCATTATTGTTGGTGGTGGTAAAACATGTCGCAATTATCAACATGCTTTAAAACAAATTCGTGATGTAAATAATGAAGATTTAGATTGGCTTGGTATTCATACAACTTTATTTAATGCACAGTTTATTAAATTAGCTTTTGGAGATTATGCTTATAATGAAATTATTCAAGATCCAAATGATTTACAAAAAAGTGATAAATTAATAACAATTTGCGCCGGGTGGAAGCCAGGTTGTTCTACTGATTATGATGCAATACTTTTTGCACAAAAAGTAAATGCAAAAAGTATTATTAATCTTTCCAATATTGAATATGCATATGATAAAGATCCTAAAGTTTACCCTGATGCACAGCCAATAATTGAATCTACTTGGGCAGATTTTCGAAAGATATTACCTAACGAATGGAATCCAGGTGCCAATACCCCTTTTGATCCAATTGCTGCCAAACAGGCTGACGAATCTGGTATTGAGGTTGTTATCATGAATGGCCGTCATTTGTCTAATTTAAAAAATTATTTAGATGACAAAGAATTTATTGGTACAAGAATAAAATAAATGTCTATTACTATCAAAAAACCTTCTGAAATAGAATCACTACGAATTGGTGGCAAGCATTTAGCACAAGCTATTTTTGCTACAAGTTTACATATCAAGCCTGGTATTTCCACAAAAGAATTGGATATAATTTTTGAAAGCGAAGTTCGCAAATTGGGTGATGACCCAGCATTTTTGGGTTATCGACCCGAAGGTGTTCATACTCCATTTCCGGCATCTTTGTGTACATCTATAAATGATGTCATCGTTCATGGAATCCCAGATGAATCTTGTATTTTAAAACAAGGCGATATTATAACTTTGGATGGGGGTCTTATTCATGATGGTTTATATACTGATCATGCCGTGAGCTTTCCCGTAGGAGAAATATCAAATGAAACTAAAAAGCTTTTAGAAATTACCAAAAATGCTTTGGATATTGGTATAAAAATAATTCGTGCTGGTGCACATGTTGGCGATATTGGGTATGCAATCGAGCAATATGTAAAACCATACAAATATGGCATTGTTCGTGAGCTTGCAGGGCATGGTGTGGGTTATACAGTCCACGAAGACCCATATATTCCCAATTATGGTAAAGCAGGAACTGGTGAATTATTAAAAGCTGGTATGGTTTTAGCTATTGAACCTATGTTAAATATTGGCACAAGATTTGTTTCATTTTCGCGTGATGGTTATACTGTTACAACAAAAGACCATAATCTTTCCGCTCATTTTGAACATACTGTTGTTGTAACGGATAATGGGTGTGAAATTTTAACAAAAATATAGAATTTTGTGTTTAGTCCTCCCTTGTGAAGGGGAGGATTAGGTGGGGTGCGCTAAAATAGATTTTTCTGCTATAATAATCCTATGGAAACTTTTAGCCCTGAAACAATTCCACAATTTACATCTCACGAAGAAGAGATTGCATTTTTGCGTAGTGAATTAGCTAAAAAAGAAAATACTTTAATTGAAAAAGGTATTGAAGTAAAGAAAGAAAATATTGCCCATGATACATTAGCTGAATACAAAAGAATTGCAAATGAAATTCCAATTCCTCCTAAACTACAAATACCACGCAGTGAACACAATGAAATCGTTCTTCGTCTTCAACCAGAAAAACATGACAAAACAATGGAAGAGCTTTTAGCTCTTATGCTTCGTAAAGGTATAATTTCGACTCTTGGTGTTGTTGCTGATCTCAAGAATCCTCATTTAGATGCGGATTTTCATCGTTTTTTGGTTCAATATTTATGCGAAACTCATTCCATCCCAGGAATTAAAGAAACAAATCCTCTTTGGCAAGCCATTGATATGAAATTATTTGAAATCACATTACCCGAGCCCGAAAATGAAAAAGATAATACTGATTTCAAAGCTTTGATTACTTCTATGGAGCAATTCTATGCTGGTATGCATTCTATTGCCGAAACAAAAAATAATAAAGAGCGGGCTCATTTTTCTTTAGAAATTGTATTGGCTAACAATACTGATCATATTGTTTTTTATGCTGCTGTCCCTGCGGAAAAAGCATCATTACTTGAAAAACATGTATTAGGTGTTCATGCAAAAGCTCGACTTAATGAAATTCCCGATGATTACAATATTTTTCCTGAAGAGCGCGGTGGTATTTCAGCTTCATATGGAGTATTAAAAAATTATGATATTTTTCCAATAAAAACTTTTGATACTTTTGACCATGACCCATTAAATATTTTAATTAATGTTTTTACCAAGCTCAAGCGTACAGGCGAAGGTGCTGCAGTTCAACTAACAATGATGCCCCAAGATGAAGACTATACTGATCACTATCATGATGTATTAAAACAATTAAAAGACGGTGTATCTGTCAAAGAAGCCATGCAGGGCACATTTAGCAAGCTTGCATCAGGTATTGGTTCGTTTGCAATGGACATGATATCTCCCAAAGATAAAGATGAAAAAGAAAAAGAAAAAAAGACAGATGACGAAGCAATAGGCTATATCACGGAAAAAGTAAAAAGACCAATCATGGGGGCAACACTTCGTATTGTTACTGCTGGTGCAAATCATGATAGGTCAGAAAACATTCGTGCCGAAATAGAGTCTGGCTTTAATCAATTTACAGAATCTCATAGAAATGGAATAGAATTTAAAAAAGTTGAAGAAAAGAATATGGGAAGTTTTTTACATGCATTTACTTATCGAATGTTTGATAAATCATTTGTTATGCCTTTGAATTTTACCGAATTAGCTACAATATTTCATTTCCCATATGATATTGAAAATTCTCCTCAACTTAAACAAGCTAAATCTGCAGGCTCTCCTGCACCAATTGAAATGGGTGATATTCAATCGGATGATGATGGTGTTCTTTTGGGATACAATTCATACCGAGGCATAACAACACCAATTTTTATGCGTACCGAGGATCGTATGCGACATTTATATGTTATTGGTCAAACTGGTGTTGGTAAGTCTGGTATTTTACGAACAATGATATCCCAAGACATTGCCAAGGGTCGCGGTTGTTGCTTTATTGATCCTCATGGAAATGATATTCAAGACATTTTAAGTTATGTTCCTAAAGACCGTATTGATGATGTTATTTATTTTGATCCAGCTTATACACCACGGCCTATGGCATTAAATATGCTCGAATTTGATCCTCGTTTTCCCGAACAAAAAACCATGGTTATTGATTCTTTGATGAGCGTCTTTAGTCAATTGTTTGATTTAAAAGCCACCGGTGGTCCATTGTTTGAACAATATTTCAAAAATTCTGCAATGCTTGTTATGGATCATCCAGAATCCGGGAATACATTACTTGAAATTACTCGTGTCATGGCCGACAAAACATTTCGTGATATGAAAATGTCCCATTGTAAAAATCCTATCGTAAAACAATTTTGGAAAAGTGCCGAAGAAACAACAGGGGAATCAGGGTTAGCCAACTTTGTGCCTTATGTTACATCTAAATTTGATCCATTAATTTCGAATGAATTTTTGCGCCCAATTATTGTTCAAGAAAATTCCGTATTAAATATGCGCGATATTATGGATAATAAGAAAATACTTTTAGTAAATTTATCCAAGGGTCGTCTTGGTGAATTAAATGCAAATTTAATTGGTATGATTTTAGTTATGAAATTCCAAATGGCCGCACTTTCTCGAGCCGACATGTATGGTAAAAAAGTTGAAGATTTCTTCTTGTATATTGATGAATTCCAAAATGTTACGACACCAGCCATTAGTTCGATTTTATCCGAGGCTCGTAAATATCGCTTATCATTAAATTTAGCTCATCAATATATTTCACAATTACAAGATGATATAAAAGGCGCAGTTTTTGGTAATGTGGGTTCAAAAGCTTGTTTCCGTGTATCACCTGAAGATGCTGAATTCATGCAAAAGCAATTTGAACCAGTCTTTACTTCAACTGACATCATGAAATTGGATAATCGTGAAGCCTATATGGCAATGCTTTATAAAGGTCAACCAGTAAAGCCATTTAATATTCGTACCGCTGACAACCCACCAAGTAATACTCAAATAGTTCCACTATTAAAAGAGCTTTCATATCTTCGATATGGTCGCGATCGTGAAGAAGTCGAAGCCGAAATCATCGCAAAATATAACCAAAGCCAATAACCAGATAGCGCCTCAGGCGCTATCTGTGATATAATAAAATATATGCGTAAACAATCTATTGTAACAGGTGAATATTATCATATTTATAATCGTGGGGTTGATAAACGAGATATTTTTAGTAATGAAAAAGATTTGCATAGATTTATTGAAAGTATAATTGAATTTAATCAAATAGATGTTATACATAGTTTAACAAATTTACGGAAATCTCAGATAGCGCCTGAGGCGCTATCTGAGCCATTAGTTGCAATAGTTGTGTACTGTATTAATCCAAATCATTTTCATTTTGTTTTAAAACAATTAGTTGATGGAGGTATTGCTAAATTTATGCAAAAATTACAAGCAGGATATACTTCTTTTTTTAATCAAAAAGAATCTAGAACAGGCGTACTTTTTCAGGGTCCTTTTAAATCTCATCATCTTCATGATGATAATTATTTTAATAAAATCATTGGTTATGTAAACAACAATGACAAAGTTCATAATATTCCTGAAGATAAAAAATATTTAGTATTTAATAGTGACCATGAATATAAAAGTAATGATTTTACAATTGTTGATAAACAAGAAGGTTCTAATATATTAGAACTTTTTGGTGGAGTTCAAGGTTTTGAAAAACACTGTAAAGAGATAATTTCAATAATAAGAGAAGAAAGAGGTAAAACATCATTATTAGAAGATGATAATTTACCAGATAGCGCCTGAGGCGCTATCTGAGAATAATATGGAAGAAATAGAGGTAAAATTTTTAGAAGTAGATATTGCTAATTTGAAATCAAAATTAGAAAATTTTGGTGCAGAATTTGTTGGTAATTTTAATTACAAAAGAAAAGTTTATGATTTTCCTGGATTACCTTTGGATAAAAATAATTCTTGGGTTCGTGTTCGCGATGAAGGTGATAAAATAGTAATGACTTATAAACAAAGATTAGATGTTGGTAATCATATTATGGGAGATAAAGGTATGAAAGAAATTGAAATAATAGTTAGTGATTTTAATCTTGCTGATCAATTTTTGAAATCTATTGGAATGATAGTAAAATTTTATGAAGAAAATAAGCGTGAACGATATATATTGGATGATGTAGAGATAGATATAGATTATTGGCCAATGATCAAGCCTTATGTTGAGATTGAAGGAAATAATTGGGATAGTGTAGAGAAAATTTCAGAAAAGTTAGGTTTTGTTTGGGATAAACATTTAAAATGTTCTACAATGCAGATTTATGAAATGAATGGGATAAATGAGAATGATTATAGTGTTATCACTTTTAATGAACAAATAAAAAAGTAGCTAAATTCCCCCGCCCGCCTAACCCAGTAGGTGATTCCGAGGAATCAGGATGGGTATGGGGTGGTGAAATATACAGATGGTATACTTTTGGCTATTTTTTTGCTATAGTATCCGTATTACTATAAATGCGCAAGCGATTTTTTATTTATGAAGCATCCAAAAGAAGAAGTTACATATGTTATGATTAAGCCAGATGGTGTTCGAAAGGGTTTAATTGGTGAAGTTATAAAGCGTTTTGAACAACGAGATCTTAAAATTGTTGCATTGGAAATGTTTGAACCAGAATTTGATATGGTTGATAATCATTATCCTAAAGATGAAGGTTGGATAACTCGTCTTGGTAATAAAACCATGACAACTTATGAAAAATATGGTTATGATGCAATGGCGGATTTTGGAACTACAGATCCTGCAAAAATCGGTCCAGAGATTCGTAAATGGCTTATTGATTATATGACTTCAGCTCCACTTGTAAAAATGGTTGTAAAGGGTGTTCATGCAGTTGATGTAGTTCGTAAAGTAGCAGGCGAAACAATGCCTTACAAAGCTGATATGGGTACAATTCGTGGTGATTTTTCAATTGACTCTCCAGCACTAGCAAATATGGAAAAGAGAGCCGTTATGAATGTTGTTCATTGCTCTGAAACTCCAGAAGAAGCTGAACATGAAATCAAGCATTGGTTTGGTAATTCAAAAATTCAAGATTACAAAAGATTTGGTGTAGACGAATAAATTTTTAAAAATCCGCTAAATTGCGGATTTTGTGGTATTATATAATTATGAGAAAGATTACAGATATATATAGAGATCATAAAATAATGCCGAATTTGCAAACTCACCAATTACGGGTGGCAATGGTTGCGCAAATGATTTGCGATAATATGAATATTCCTGTTAATAAAGACAATGTTATTTCGGCATGTTTACTGCACGATATGGGAAATATTATTAAATTTAATCTTGGTTATTTCCCACATTTTACAGAACTTGAAGGTTCCAAATATTGGCAAAAGGTACAAGATGAATATATAACTAAATATGGGGAAGATGAGCATAAAGCCACACTTATGATTATAAAAGAGCTTGGACTATCAGAAGATATTTCTAAACTGGTTGATTGCATAGCTTTTTTTACCGCTGATGAAAATGCAAAAGGTCAAGATTTTAATAAAAAGATATGTGCTTATGCAGATATGCGTGTAAATCCAACCGGTATAGTTTCTCTTGAAGAAAGATTAGGGGACCTTCGTAATCGTTATGGCAAAACAGAGAATAGTAGTAGTATAGCCAGCCGTGGAGGAGCTTATCCTGTTAATCCCGGAGTTGATGAACAATTTATATTTGAATCATCATTGCGCGAAATTGAAAAACAAATATTTGCACATTCTAAAATTAAACCCGAGGATGTTAATGATGAATCTGTATCTCTTAAGATTGAAGATTTAAAAGAATACTTTCTCTAGAGTATTTTTTTGTTTTGGTACAAAAAATCCATTTCGGCAAGATTGACGAATTGGCAGAAAAGAATAAAATGAATATAGGATTATTTGACATATTATTCTAGAACAATTTTTATTCGGGATCGCAGTGTTCAATTAGATCTTGGTCCAGTTGATAGCGGACCCACCTAGTAACAAACTAGGGTAACTATTTATCAAATAATCCTAACAAACAATCATCTATACGGATGATTTTTTGTTTAGAATATCACAGTACGAAATATACTACCGCTCGCCAGTCCTCACTTCGTTGCGGAACCTCGCTATAAGTATATTGTCTCCCTGTGTTATAATATCCCTATGGATCACATTCATTTGAATAATTTAAGAAAAAGACTGTTTAATCGTGCAGCAATTACTGTATTTTGTACATTTTTATTTAACACACTTGGTATTTGGCTCGCTTTGTATTGGATAATTTGGTGGTACGACATACCAATGCATTTCTTTGGAGGCTTATTTACAGGTCTACTAGTCGTTTATTTTCTTTTGAGCTATAAAAAAACTGCGTATATTCAAACTTTTAAGATAGTTTTGTTTAGTCTAGTTTTAACATTTTTGATTACAATTTTATGGGAATTTTATGAATATTTTTTTAAAACAATCCTAGCCCAAGAAAAGTTTGATTTAATTGACTCATTAAGTGATATCTTTTTTGGCATGTTGGGGGCACTACAAGCCGTATTTATTTATTTGCGTCATAAAAAAATTGTTCTAGCACAATAGTCTTAGTTAAGTTATAATAAATACATATGGCAACACTTCATCCGGACTTAAAATTAACATTTGTTTCAGGGCTCGGTACTGCAACCGGAGCTAATTTTTTATTGGAACATCCTGGTAATGGGGAACCGGGTGATACAGGTTACAAGATTTTATTTGATTGTGGTTTAACCCAAGGTGTTAAATTAGCTGATCCTGTAAATTGGTTACCTTTTCCTTATGAAGCCCGCGATATTGATGTTTTATTTATTTCACATTCTCATGTTGACCATATTGGTCTTATACCGAAACTATATTCAGCTGGTTTTCATGGACGAATAATTTCCACCGATGCAACTCGTGATTTAGCTATTTTAATGTTAGAAGATACTGTAAAAATACTTTCTCATGAAGAAGACGAAAATATATTAGCAATGTATACAGAGGAAAACATATCAGCAATTATGAAATTATGGGAATCTTTTGAATACCATAATGAAATAAATTTACCTTATGGTTTTAGTGTAAAATTCTTAGATTCTGGGCATATTTTGGGTTCAGCTATGATTGAAATAACTTATAACAAACAAAAGATTGTCTTTACAGGAGATTTAGGTAATTCGCCATCTGTTTTACTTCGTGATACTGAATATCTAAATGATGCCAAATATGTGATCACTGAATCTGTTTATGGGGATCGTAATCACGAAGACCGTGCTTTGCGTCGCACAAAATTAATAGATGAGTTAAAATTAAATCATGAAAAAGGCGGGGCATTGGTTATGCCAACATTTTCTCTAGAAAGAACACAAGAATTACTTTTTGAGATAGATACAATGATTCAAAAAAAAGAAATTCCTAAAATGCGTGTATTTTTGGATTCACCATTGGCTATTCATCTTACAAAAGTTTTTAAAAAATATACAAAATATTATAATGATCGGGCAAGAAAAATAATAGAGTCTGGGGATGACATTTTCTCTTTCCCAGGGCTTTCTATTACATTAGACACACAAGATTCTATCGAAATACTGCACGAGCCCATGCCCAAAGTCATCATTGCAGGCTCTGGAATGTCCCAAGGTGGACGCATAATTCATCATGAGCATAACTATATTAGCGACCCTAAAAGCACTATTTTACTTACTGGTTATCAAGCCGTAGGTACAATGGGTAGGTTGATAGAAGAAGGTCATAAAAAAATAAGAATAGCCGGTGAAGAAGTTCCTGTCCGTGCTCGTATTTCTAAAATTTTAGGTTATTCTGGGCACAAAGATTCTGATCACATAATAGAATGGTTTGGTCACACAGCAAAAACCGTTAAAACATTATTTATTGTGTTAGGAGAACCTCAATCATCATCCTTTTTAGCTCAAAGAATTCATGATGAATATGGCACAAATGTAGTTATCCCAGATCGCGGGGACAGTGTTGTGTTAGCTTTCTAAAAAGTATTTTACTTTGCCCCTCTCCTTGTTCAGGAGAGGGGCAGACATATTATAAAATATGTCGGGGTGAGGTATTGGTCTAAGCTCCTAGTTTATCTACAATCCTCTTAAAAGTTTCAGGTTCACTATAAGCTAGATCAGCTAAAATTTTTCGATCAACAACAATCTTTTTCTTTTTCATAGAATCAATAAATTTACTATATGAAAATCCAAATTCGCGGGCTGCAGCGCTAATTGTCATTTGCCATAAACCACGACGGTCTGTCTTTTTGTCTTTTCTATGAGCAAAAGCATATGCTCCAGCATGGCGAAGTGCATCTTTTGCAGCAGCTTCTTTTGTTGATCGTCCAAAACGATATCCTTTTGCAGCTTTCAGGACATTCTTTCTTTTTTTATTTTTTATTGTTCCTCTTTTTACTCGGGTCATGTTATTTTTATAGGATAATTTCTAATAATTAAGCAAAAGGCAAGTTTTGGCTTTTTAGTTTTGGTGAAAGTTTTATTTGTACAGACTTTCGTGTAGCTAATTGTTTAACACGACTAGCTTTTGCATTAAAATGGTTTTGTCCTGCTTGGCGTGCCATAACTTTACCCGTCTTGGTAATGCGTAGGCGTTTTGATAAAGATTTGTTTGTTTTCATAATAATTATTTTACTTTCTCTATTGTTATAATTGGACCTTTTGGACCCTTTTTATAAGGTTCGGAAATTTTATATGCAACAGTAATAAGATTTAAAAATCGGTCCATTCTTTCTCTTAAAAATTCATCTGGCATTCCTTTGGCTCGTCCTGCTAAAAATAATTCAGCCTTTATACGATGCCCTTCGGATAGCCATTTTGATGCTTGACGAGCCTTCATTTCCAAATCATGTTCTCCAGTGGCTATTTTTACTTGGACGCTCTTTGTCTCTGTAATGTGTGCCCCAGCCTTCATTTTTTTGGCTTTTTTAGCTTGTTCATAAGCATATTTACCGTAATCAGCGATTTTTGCAACTGGTGGTCTGGCTTCAGGGGATACTTCTATAAGATCAAGCCCATTTGAAACAGCTATTTTTAGTGCTTCTTCAAAGGAAAGTACACCAAGATTTTCGCCGTCTATACCAATGACACGCAATTCTCTAACTCTTATTTGATTGTTTATTCTTTCTTTCAATTCTTTTTCACTCAAACGAGTAATGGATTACATATATAAATATACACTATTTAAGAAAAAAAGCAAGAATACCAAGCTTTAATAACTTAATGTCTTTTTTGCTAAATTTACCAATTCATCGATCCTTTCTTGTGTTTTTGCTTCACCATATATTCGTACGATTGGCTCGGTATTACTAGCTCTAATTTGTATCCATGATGAATCAGAAAAATCAAATCTTAAACCATCAGAATCATCAAGATCCCCATTTTTAAAAAGATCTTTTAGCTTTTGGTTTTCTGTAACCTGTAACCTGTCACCTATAACCTGAGATATTTTTGTTTTAGCCATTATATATTTAGGTAATTCATCTACAAGTACGGATAATTTTTTACCAGTCTCTTCCATCAAGTTCAAAATTAACGCCATACCCACAAAACTATCTCGACAAAAATTAACTGGTCGAAATATTACTCCACCAGATCCTTCTCCACCAAACATGCTATTGTTTTCTATCATTTTTTCTACAACATTGGCTTCGCCTACTTTAGATCTTTTTGTTTCAATACCATATTCTTTTGCAACATCACTACTTGTATTTGATGAGGATAAATTTATTACCAATGGTCCGGCCGAAGATAATACATTTTCTTTTTTTAATTTCTCATATACTGCTTTTGCACATAATGCCAGTGTGTATTCTTCAAAAACAGGAATACCATTTTCATCAACTAGTGCTAGTCTGTCTCCATCAGGATCTAAACCAAATCCAATATCCATTGCATAGCCCAATGTTGCACGACCCAATTCTAATAATGCTTGTGGATTCGGTTCAGCTTGTCTTGCAAAAATACCAATTGGTTCATCATTTATCATTATAACTTCACACCCTAATCCTCGTAAGAATTCTGGCGACATAATTGACCCGCTACTGTTAACCGGGTCTACTATAACTCGCATTTTTGTTTTTAGTTTACTAAAAGATGAAATTATATGGTCTGTATACCTTTTGGCTAAAGTCGAATCATAAATAATCTCACCCATTACACTTTCATTATTTGGAACCATATCTCCCAAGTTTATCCCGTCTTTCATTTTTTGGATAAATTCATGAGATACAAAAAATCCATCATTATTTACAAATTTCAAACCATTATATTCTATTGGATTATGAGATGCGGTAATTATAATTCCAGCATCAAATGTCAAAGTTTTTGTTAAATAAAGTACACTTGGCGTAGTCAAAATACCACCTACGGTTACATTGATACCATTTTCTACTAATGTCTTTACAATAATTTCTTCTATATGAATCCCAGATTCTCTCCCATCCCGGCCTATTAAGATATGGAGTTTGTTTGTTTGTTTTTTATTGTGACTTTCGCCCCCTGCTAAGGGGGAGACTAAGAGGGGGTCTATAAAAGCTTTTACAAGTAAAACTACCGTTTCGTCAGTTAATTCTGTACCCAATAATCCTCGAAATCCAGAAATAGTAAGACGGTCGAGGTTCATTTTATTTGTTCAAATCAGGGTTGCAACCAGGACATGTTGTACAAACTCCATCCGAGCATCCTCCTTTGCCATCACATTCACACATTAAATCTTTCTTTTGATTATCTTCTGGTTTAATCACATTTGGTAATTCTTTTTTATCATTGCATGTACCAGGAATACATTCCGAATTACATTTATGACCACGAATTAATGAATATCGTCCGGAACCAAGCATTGCAATCGCTAAACCTCCGAAAAAGAATGCAAAATCAAGTTCGTATCCACCTAAAAATGGAGCTTTGTATTTTACTAGTGTATAAGCACAAACCATAATTATTGAAGCTATCCAGCCACCAAGAAATGACCAAACACCCAAAAGTATCATTATTCCAGCTAACAATTCTCCACCGCTAACTAAGTAAGTAAATATTGGTGATAAACCAAGAGATGCAAAAAATCCTGTTGTTCCTGGTATATCCATAAATTTAGCTAAACCATGAACAATAAATGGCACACCAACAGCAATTCTTAAAAATAGTAAACCAGCATCTTTTGTACATCGGCAACCACTACCTGTAAAACAGGATATATTTTTGTTACACATAATTATAATTAATTAATATTATATATACAGTATACCAGATTACTATTAATTTATGCTAGACTAGTGTATATGGATATAGTAATTGTAATTTTGGGTATTGTAATAGGGGCTATTTTAGCTTTTATTATTGCTAATAGATTTACGAATAAAAATAAGAATGATCAAGGCTCTCTCCAAATGCTTTTAACTCAAATCAACGAACTAACACGGACGATTGATAATAAGCTTCATGAATCTAACAAAGGTATTCAAGAATCAATGCGTTATCAATCTAGCGAAACTTCTAAAATAGTTCGTGATATTACCGAAAAAATTACAAAGCTTGAAGAAACTAACAAACAAGTTATATCTTTTACTGATCAACTTCAATCTTTACAAGATATTTTAAAAAATCCAAAACAACGAGGAATCTTGGGGGAATACTATTTGGAAACACTTTTAAAAAATACTATGCCACCAGGCTCATATCAAATGCAATATGGTTTTCCAAATGGGGACATTGTCGATGCTGTTGTTTTCGTAAAGGATAAAATAATACCAATTGATTCCAAATTTTCTTTGGAAAATTATAACCGTATCAGTGAAACTCGCGACCCAAATGAAAAAGATCGTTTAGAAAAAGTTTTTCTTGGTGATTTAAAAAACCGTATTGTAGAAACTGCGAAATATATTCAACCAGACCAAAATACAATGGAATTTGCTTTTATGTTCATTCCGCATGAAGCCATTTATTATGATTTATTGGTTAACAAAATTGGGCTTCGTACAGGGGAAGATGAAGAAAATTTGATTCAAAGAGCCGCATCTCGGTATAAAGTTATAATAGTTTCGCCAACATCATTCTTGGCTTATCTTCAAACCGTTCTTCAAGGTCTTAAAGCCATGCAAATAGAAGAATCCGCAAAAGACATAGTAAAACGGGTCAATGAACTGGGTAATCACCTTCGTTCATATGATGATTATCATCAAAAGTTGGGGAATGCATTATCAACGGCTGTGAATCATTTCAATAAATCCAGCACGGAATTTAAAAAAGTCGATAAAGATGTTATTCGTATTACTGGTGAATCCATAGGCATAGAAGCAATTTTGATTGATAAACCAGGCGAAGAATAAATCAAGCTTTCGTATAAAATATTCCGCTACCATGCGTTCCGTGTTGGATTATTTTTCCTTGGTTTTTAAGTTTTTTAAGATAATTTGTAGCTGTAGAATCGGAAACTTTTAATAATTTTTCTACCATATTGTTTGTAACACGGGGATTGGTATCAAAGAATATTGTTAGTTTTTCAAGTCTCTTCGTATTTCTAGTTTTAATTGCAAGATTTGCTTTATCAAGCAGTTTTAATAAAAAGCTACGAATTATATTTTCTTCTTTTATTGGTTCAGTTATAGTTGGTGGATTTTCTATTTGTGTAGGGCCTGTCCCGTTAGAAGTAGATTCATTTTCTATATCGTTGGTTTGTATGGGACCTGTCCCGTTAGAGGCAGGTAATAAATCATTACCGTCGGCTCGCACGGGATCAATTGGGATTTCAGGAATACTCACAATTTCAGATGGTGTTACTATTTCGGTGGGTATCACAACCTCTGGTGTATTTATAATTTCTACTGGAATCTCTTGTGTTGGAATTTGATCTATAAGTTCTGTTTGGGTTATTGGTTCTGTTGTAATTTCTGATACAGGTTCTATAACAGGTTCAGAAATTGGTTCCAAAGTTGGTTTAGAAATTGGTTCAGAAACCTGGGGGATTACTTCGGGTGTTTTTTCTATTTGTATGGGGCTTGTCCCGTTAGAGGCAGGTAATAGTTCATTACCGTCGGCTCGCACGGGATCGGGTGGCGTTACAACTTCTGTTGGGATAGTTTCACTAGGGACAACCGTAGTATTTTCTTCTATTGGTGTTTGTGTTATTTCGTCAGACATGGTTATATTTTACATTAAAATTTGAATTTATTTAACCCTTTACAAAATACACCAATATGATATAGTGAGTTCAAATTTAAAAACTAGAAATGAAAAAAATAGCTATTATTGCAGGTTCAACAAACTTGATACTTGCACAAGGAATTGCAAACGAATTAAAAATACAACTTACTTCTAGAATAATAGAAGTGTTTGCAAATGGAGAAATTGATGCCGAAATCACAGAAACTGTTGCTGGTTCAGAGGTGTTTATTATACAAACTTCTGTTACTGGTAATGTGAATGATAATTTTGTAGAATCTTTATTACTTATTGATGCAGCCAAACGAGCTCGCGCCATAAAGGTGTATTTGGTTCAGCCAATTTTCCCATATCAAAGACAGGATAGGCGAGAAGCAAATAAAAAAGGCCGTCCAAAAAGAAAATCTGTTAGTGCAAAGGTCATAGCAAATTGTTATCAAAAAGCAGTTGGAGTTGATGGTGTTGTGGTCGTAAAATTACACGCTGACCAAATCGAAGGATTTTTTGACAATGATTGCATTGTTGAAAACATTGATCCAGCTAAATTGTTTATTGATTATTTAAAATCAAATGGAATAATTAAAGCAAATTATAATGGACATAAAAAACCTACAATGGTTTCTCCTGATATTGGTGCGGCTAAAAGTACTGATGACTTTGCAAAGTTACTTGATCTAGAATATGTACTTTTAAACAAAAGGCGTGTAAAAGCTGGTGAGTCCGAAGTTTTACATGTTATTGGTGATTTTGCTGGTAGAGATTGCATCATTTATGATGATTTGATTGATACCGGTGGGACAGTTTTAAAAGCACTTGAAAAGTTAAAAGAGGCAAAAGAAAAAGGAGCAAAAGATGTTTACCTCATGGCTCCTCATGGTGTCTTTTCTAAAAATGCAATTCATAAACTTGGCCAATCTGAGTTTAAAAAAATTGTCATTACTGATTCTATTGATAATCCAGTTATCTATAGATATCCAGATAAATTTGATGTTATTTCTTTAGCACCACTCTTAGCCAGTGTTATAAGAAATATTCATGACTTGGAATCATTGTCCGGATTAGTAGATAATGGTGGTTAAAAATTTTATATTGTTACCTTCCCTCATTTATTTGGGGGCTTTTTTATGGGTGGGTAATTTAAATATTCCACACAAGACAAGAAGCGGATTCGGTCACACATAAATTTGTTGACTCAAATTTTAAGCACAAAGGGGGGAGTCTCGTCTTACAGACGCTGTACACCTTTTCGGTGTATTCAAAATTATAAATTTCTCATACACATCGAAAAGCTTTTCGAATCCCCCACACAAGACAAGAAATTGTCTTGTTCACCTCCACTGAAAAAACAAAAACACCCTGATGGGTGTAATGTTTTTACCAGTGGAGGTGGGGGGATTCGAACCCCCGTGCAGTGTGTAGGCGTATATCAGTCTACATGTTTAGACAGTACGCAATTTTCAAAATAAATTATACGAGTACTATCATTCAATAACTTATTTTTATCATGGATTCAATGTCCTTTCATGTCCATGCAAACATAAAAGTAAATCATAGTATATAACAACAATTCTTTATCCTATGACATA
>Ga0155664_131_pt1 | contig 33503 bp, 32 predicted proteins | sample RifCSPlowO2_01_FD_107321 | JGI IMG/M metagenome (GOLD analysis project Ga0155664, IMG submission 107321) | Candidatus Nomurabacteria bacterium RIFCSPLOWO2_01_FULL_33_17 | reverse complement strand
CAGTGGTTATGGCACTGTTAATAGTTATAGCTTCGTTTCAAATACTACAACTTTAATTACAAGTATTTCAGCTGCCGCAGATTGTGTATACACCACTTCGTATGTCGGCAACATTTCTACCGTGACGCCATCGGGTTCGTATTCTACTGACATTACATATATTATGACAGGCACTTTTTAGAATTTTCTCCCCTCTACTAATCAGGAGAGGGGAAAGTTTGCCAACAAGGCAATAGGGGTGAGGTATTTGTGTTATAATATGACAATGAATAAAAATGGGACCGCATACATAGATGCTTCAAATTTAAAATTTGGGGTTAGTCAAAGTGGGTGGAAGCTTGATTACAAGTCTTTTATGTCTTGGATGCGTGATAAGTTTGGAGTTCGTAAGGCTATACTTTTTATGGGTCTTATACCCGAGAATTTTGAACTTTATAATTACTTACAAAGCATCGGCTATGATATTTGTTTTAGGCCGACAATTACAAATAAGGAGGGAAAAACGAAAGGTAATGTAGATGGAGAGCTTATTCTAGCAATAGCAAAAGATTTTTACGAAAAGAGATTAGAAAAAGCGTTGCTGGTCGCAGGGGATGGTGATTATCATTGTATCGTTGAGTTTTTAAAAGAAAAAAATATTCCAATAACAATAGTTTCTCCAAATAATAAGTATTTATCACTTTTGTTAAAGCGCACAAATGTACCGATTGTAATACTTGATGGGTTTATTGATAAGTTAAGGTTAAAATAAAAAGACCCCCGGATATGCCTGGACATATCAAGGGTTCTTTTCTTATTTATGATTCTAGTATAGCAAAACCAGTTTTTTTGTCAAGCATTTTTTAAATTCTCCTCGGCAGGAGCACACGAAGTGGAGGTGGATGTATTTAAAATGCAGTTCACCCCGTCTCTACGAGCCACCCCTCAAGAGGGGAATTAGCTACACTCAATTCTATCAAAGCCCTCATTGATATTTAGGGTTGAAACAAAAGCATGGAAATAGCCTTCGGTGGTTTTGTTTTTATTGTTTGAACTAATGTCCAGGCACGCGGTGCCGGTTTTGTTGCAAATGTACGCAAAATTTTCAGCTTCGTTGATCATTGTCGGATAGCCATAAATTGTAATTGGATTTATTAATTCTTTATTTGGTTTTTTATCTTTACAAGATAGTCTGTCGATACTTACTGTAATATCACCCACAGTCATAGTATCACTCCGAACTTTAACCTCTAAATTATCAGGGTTCATAAAGTTAAAACCAAATTGGTTGGCATCAAAGCGTTGCCAGTCTTTCGTTTCAGGTATGGCTTTTTCAGCTAGTAATTCAGCTTCAGTCATGTTTTGTTTTTGGTAGATAAAATAGCCGGCTATTATTAAAACTAAAGCAGTGCCAATCCCCATAAAATTCTTATTCATAAAGCTATTATAACATTAAATTAAATATGTGGATAACTATTTACCCTAAAATAGCTTGCGCATATATTGTATTTATGCTAAACTTGAATTAGTTTTAATTTTAGCATAAATTTAATAATAACTATGTATATCAAGCGTAATTTAGAAACTAAAATAATGGGTTTAATAGAGACAGCTGAAATAATTGCTGTAGTTGGTTCACGGCAAGCTGGTAAAACGACACTACTTAAACATATTTCAAACAATTTAAAATCCGTTAATTGGCTGACATTCGAGGATCAAGACGCTCTTGACCTATTTGATCGTGATATAAAAGCTTTTATAGAAATACATATAAAGCCTTATAAAAATATATTTATTGATGAGTTTCAATATTCCAGAGAAGGTGGAAAAAATTTAAAATTTATTTATGATACAGTGCCTAATAAAAAAATGTTTATTACAGGGTCATCACATGCTGACATAAGTGTTAGAGCTTTAAAATATTTGGTTGGACGAGTTTTTATTTTTGAACTATTTCCACTTTCATTTGATGAGTTTATTTATTTTAGAAATGTTGATTTGGCTAATTATTTAAAATCAAATAAAAATATATCTAACACAGTAATTTCCACTATTACGCCTTATATGGAAGAATTTATAAAATATGGTGGTTATCCAAAAGTTGTTTTATCAGAAACTGAAGTTTTAAAAAAGGAAGTTTTAAAAAATATTGTAAATACTTATTTTCTTCGAGATATTAAAGAAGGTCTTGGTTTGGTTGAAAGTTCGCCATTGCGTGATTTATTAAAAACCATTGCACTTTCTTTGGGTAGTTTGGTGCCGTACAAAAAACTTACAGATGTTTCAAATTATGATCATTTGAAATTAAAAAAGTATCTTTCATTTTTTGAACAAACTTATATTACATATAGTGCCAAACCATTTTTTAAAAACAAATTAAAAGAAATTGTAAAAGCCCCTAAAGTTTATTTTTTAGATAGCGGTTTGTGCAATACATTACTTTCTGATTTTAGGGCACCATGTGATCGACCAGACGGGGGTGGTATTTTTGAAATGGTTAATGTTTCAGAATTCGTAAAGTCTGGTTATAGTGTCAATTACTGGAGGACAAAAAATGGCCTAGAGGTTGATATTGTTGCCGTTTTAAATGAAAGTCATATTGCTTGTGAAGTTAAACTAAAAAAAGAGGAAAATATTGTGCCAAGCCTAGAAAGCTTTGTAAATGAATATAAAAATTTTGAGCCATTTATAAGTTTTTTGTATTTGAATGATAAAATCAGTAAAACTAACACACAAAACCAACTACCACTCTTTTTTATTGGTAATTTAAAAACAGATTAAATAAGGTTAATATGTGGATAACTATTTAGTTTTTAAACTATTGTGATATAATAAAAAGAGTATTATTATTTTTATTTAAATTCATCTCATGATTCGCAAATTTTTAAAACCTAAAAAATTAAAGCTCTTTGGCAAAAAATCCCTTAGCATTTTTATGATGCTGGCTTTGGTCTTTGCTACATCATTTATTTTGCCAAATACGGCAACTGCGGCTGGTCTAACTGCAATATCTGACACAATGTCCCGTCAAGCAGCAAGTCAACTTTCTGTACATAAAATTGCTTTTACTTCTACATCAGCGATTGGTGTTGGTGGTACGATTGCAATAACATTTCCAAGTGGATTTACAACAACAGGTCTTGTAATTACTGATTTACAAATTTGTCATGGAGCAACTACTGGTCTTGAGAATGGTACTGCGGTTGTGACTGGTGGTACTGCTTGTACTTCCACTAGTGAAACTATAGCAGCATCTCCTAGTACTGCAACGGTTTGGGGAGCTGTAATTTCTGGTACAACAACTGTTACTTTTACTGCTCCGTCAACTTCATTCACAAATACAATTGCTGCAGGTCATAAAGTTATTGTCACTATTGCCGCAGCTCACATGCAAAATCCAACAGCATCAACACCAAATATTACAATTACAACTACATCAGATTCAGGTTCAGTCACTGTACCAATTATTGCTGATGAGCAAGTTGTAATTACCGCAACTGTTACTCCAACCATTTCTTTTGCAATTAGTGATGTAACTATTGGTTTTGGAGCTCTTTCAACTTCAACTGGTCGTTGGGCTACTGGTACAACTGGGGGTGATGCATCTGCAACAACTCCTACAGCTGCACATACATTAGCTACAGCAACTAATGGTACGGGTGGGTATACTATTTCTTATAATGGTGCAACATTAACATCTGGATCAGATACTATTTCTGCTATGGGTGGTACCGTAAATGATTCTGATGGTGATGTTGGTAATACTGAACAATTTGGAATCTCTGCATCTACTGATGGTACAGCAACTATTGAATCTGGGTATGAGCGTGATTCAACTGCTTCTTGGAAATTTGTTGCAGGTGCGGCAACTACATTAGTTACGCAAGCAGGACCAACTGCTACTGAAACAGTTTCAGTATCTTATCTTGCAAATATTACCGCAACAACAGAAGCAGGTGCGTATACAACAACTCTAACATATATTGCAACTGGTAACTTTTAAAAAACTATGACAAGTAAAATACTTAACATAAAAAAATTTGAACTAGGTGGGGTATTTTTTGTTTCCATCTTTATTTCTGCTTTTATTTTTTTGTTTTTGCCATTTTACAATGCACAGGCTTTGACTTTGACCCCAATTCGTATGGAAATAGCCGGTGACCCAGGGCAAGTTTTAAGTCAAGAAATGACTTTGATAAACGAACGCGATACTGATGAAAAATATTATGCATCGTACGCCAATTTTGAAGCTTCAGGCGAAACAGGTAGCCCATCATTTGTAAATGCTACCGAGGGTTTGGGCACATGGATGGAAACAGTAGAATCTATTGATTTACCCGCCAATTCGTCTAAAATTGTACAAGTTAAAATTAAAATTCCTGCAAATGCTGACCCGGGTGGTCATTTTGCTGTAGTCTTTTGGGGCACACAACCACCTACTACTGATTCGGGTAGTTTGGCTATTGGTGCCAAGGTGGGCATGCTGGTACTATTGCGTGTAAATGGTGATGTTGATGAAAATGGGGGGATATTAGAATTTGCAACCAAAGACAAGCAAACATTTTTTACCCACCTGCCTGTATCATTTTATTATCGCTTCCAAAACTCGGGTGGTGACAGAATAAAGCCTGAAGGGGATATTGCAATGAAAAACATTTTTGGTATGACTGCTGAAAAAATCTCTGCGAACCCAGTAGAGGGTAACATTTTGCCAAACAGTATTCGTAAAATTGAAGCAAATTGGCAAGGTCGCGGTGGTACCGCTGGTCCGACAGATCTTGATAACAAAAATTTTCTAACTAAAGCCAAATACGAGTGGCGTAATTTTGCATTTGGTCGCTATAAAGCAAAAATGTTACTGACTTATGGTACACAAAAAGAGACAGCTCTTAGCTCTTTCGTATTTTGGGTATTACCATGGCATTTGTTGATATTTATAATTATTGATTTATTTTTAGTTTTTATAATTGTGCGATTTATTTTCCGTCGCTATAAACACTGGTTGATTTCTAAAATAATGCATGGTGATTATGGTAAAATAGCTGTCGAACAAAATACAAATGAAATGCAAAATAGTTTAAACTCTCAAAACAATTCTCAAATTCAAACTGAAACACAAAATCAAAATAATACAGAAGCTGTTAAAAAGCCTGTAAGACGAAGAATATAAACCTTAGTTATTTGATATGGTTATTTTAAATGAGAATAAAAATTATAATCATCTTAATAATATTAATTTTTGGAACTACTAATTTTGTTTTAGCTGTAACTGAAAATGTAGATATTTCTGCAACTGTTTTGGGTTGTGGCGATGATACTATTGGTGTTGGCGAATCATGTGACGGGGCCGATCTTGGTGGGGCATCATGTGTGTCGCAGGGTTTTGCATCTGGAACTCTTACTTGTACATCTTTATGTGCATTTAATACTAGTAGTTGTATAGCATCTTCAACACCAGCCCCAACATCATCCGGTGGTGGGGTAATACTGCCTACAACAACTGGTGTAATTTTTTCAGGAAATACTATACCACTTGGTAAAGTTTATATCTTAAAAGATGGGCAATTAATATCTACAATTGTCGCAGACGAGAATGGGAATTTTAATACACAAATCAATGGTATTTCAACAGGACCATATACTTTTTCAGTATATGGTGAGAACAAGCAAAAAATGCGGTCAAGTTTATTAAGTTTTCCTGTGCATTTAACAAATAGTTCCAATACCACTATCGATAATATAGTTATAAATAAAGATTCTTTTATATTAGATTCGTATGGTTTTTCATATTTAAGACCTGACATAAATCACGACAGGCGGGTTAACTTTTTGGATTTTTCTATTATGCGTATTTGGTATAAAAAATATGCACCGCCAGCATATGTAGAATTAAATAATGACAATAAAGTAGACTTAGTTGATTTTAGTATAATGGGTTATTACTGGACAGGTTAATTTATATTTTTTATGAAAAAATTTTTAAAAATAACCATTTTCTTTACATTTTTTAGCATAATGCCATATTTTGCAAATGCTAGTAATTTGTTTTTCTATGCTAATAATAATCAATTTTCACGAAACGAAGAATTTGTAGTTGAAGTAAGACTTGACACACAAAATGAAAACATAAATGCGATAGAAGGGGACATAATATTGTTGAATGGTTTAAATGTTAAATCTATTAATTCTGGAGGTTCAGTTATAAATTTTTGGATTGAAAATCCAAGTGTAACAAATCAAAATACTATTCATTTTGCAGGATTAACCCCTGGGGGTTTTAATAGTAATAATAATTTTTTATTTAAAATAACACTTTTCTCTAAAACTGCAGGTTTAAAAGAAATAAATGCTAGTGGTGTCAGAGTTCTTAAAAATGATGGTTTAGGTAGTGCTGTTGTTAATACAACTATTCCAATATCTATATTAATAAATACTAAAATTAATAATGAAATTTTTAACTTTTTCTCTTTTGATGATGTAATAGATGACAAAGAATTGCCGGAAAGTTTTAATCCAAAAATTACAAAAAATCCCGATATTTATAATGGTCAAAATGTTTTGATTTTTACAACACAAGATAAAATTTCGGGGATAGATCATTATGAAGTACGCGAAGGGGAATTGGGTACATATAAAAATACTGAAAGTCCATATTTATTAAAAAATCAAGATATTAACCAATCTATATATATCAAAGCAATTGATAAAGTTGGTAATACCAGAATAGAAGTCCTAAGACCTATAAATGTTGTACAAGATGTTGTAAAAACAAATAATTATTTTTTTATTTTACTTTTACTTGTAATTATACTTTTGGTAATTTTCTTTCGAAAAAGAATCAGTAAGTTTTTAAAACAATAATAATATAAAGAACAAAATTAAATTCAGCTAATTTCATTAAAAAATTATATAATATAACTATGCAAAATAATTATTCATATATTTCAGTACTCTCAACAGATAACTATCTCAAAGGCTTACTCGTTTTATTTTTTTCATATAAAAAAACAAAAAGTAAATATCCATTTTTAGTATTACTTACACCAAATATTTCAAAGAGAACTAAACTTATTTTAAAAAAACTTCGTATTTCATATGAAGTACTATTTAAAGATATAGATAACCCAACAGATGTTAGCACAAAACATAGATGGTTCAAAACATACTCAAAATTAAATATATTTAATCAAACAAAATATTCTAAAATCGTATATTTTGATGCAGATATGTTAATACTTCGGAACATAGATGATCTCTTTAAATATGATCACATGTCTGCTACAAATGCGGGAGGTATGTTGCAAAGAAAAAAATCATGGACACATTTTAATAGTGGCTTGATGGTTATAAAACCTTCATCAAAAACATTCAAAGATATGATTAACAAAATTGGTAAAATAGAAACACTAGAATCTGGTGGAACACTGTTTACACCAAAATCTGGCAGTGATCAAGATTTTTTGAATTCATATTACTCAAAATGGAAACAAAATAAAAAGCTACACTTAGATCATAAATATAATATGATTCATTACTATTTAGATGAATATAATAAACTTTTTGGCTATTCTTTAAAATCAAGAAAAAAGCCCATTTACATAATTCATTATGCTAGTTATTTAAAACCTTGGAATATTACAAAAAAAGAAATCCAGACTATTGAAAAAAATCCTGACAGAAAAATTGAGTTGGAATCTATAAGAATGTGGTTAAAAGAATTCAAAAAAATCAATCCTCGTTTTTAGATTCATAGATTTTGGATATATTAATTTGTACGCTTCCAACCTATTTGTTTCTTGTTGAAAAACAGTGGTTGTAGTAAAAAAGCAAATAACTTAATCAATCTATAACAAATAAAACAAAATAAAAAATACAACCTCAAATGAATAATTTTATTAAAATCTAGTCTTCTTTTCATGAGTGGGTCATCAAAATATTGTCTTAGTTTATCTTTATTAATATTTTTTAAATCTTGTTTTTCACCTTCGATTAAACGAAATAGCCTTGTATAATAATCCTTTAAATAAATTACACCTTGGTATTTAATGTGTGATTTAATTTTAAATACATTGGGATAAAATAATATCTGTAAATACATATCATCTTTTATAATATCTGCAGGAATAATTGGCATATCTATTTTTCTTAACATCATAAAACGCCCAATAATAAATGGATCTGGAAAAATAAATAAATCGAAAATGTGTTGAACATTTAATATATCAAAAATTATTCTCCTACAGAATGAAATTGGGGTTGGGTATACAATTTTAGGGGTAGCACTGACTAATTTTATATTAGGATGAATTTCAAAAACATTTATGGAATCTTTAATAGTGTTATGACAAATTACTATATCATCATCAAGAAACAGAAGGAATTCCCCACTAGATTCATCAGAAATTCTTTTCATTGCAAGTGGTTTTCCTAAACAATTTGGTTCTTGCACGATGATTCTTATATTGAGTTCTGGAAATTCGTTAATAATTAATTTAATTTTATACTGAGTTTCGTCTGTACGAAGACCATTGATGCAAAAAATAATTTCAAATTTCCATCTTTCATCAGACAAAAATAGTATTGATTTACACAACGAACAAAGAAGTTCTTTGTAATGTATCCCTTCTTTTGTTGGAATTCCAATTGTAATTAATTTCATTGTATTATGCCCGGCAATATTTCATTGATTGCCTGTTTGTGAGTTTTATATTGATTAGGTAGAACAAGATATTTATGCAATTCTTGAGCTTTTACCCACTTGTGATTTCTAAACTCTTTAGGAGTAAATATTAATTTATCTTTATCTCCGATAAATCTTACAACAAATTGTTTGTATGACTGACCCCTGTATTCCCCTCCGTTGATTTTTGATGATAACTCTATGGAATAATCATATTCTATGTTGTGAGAACTTATACCTAAAATAATTAAATCTTTTTTTTCTGCCCCGATTTCTTCCGCTAACTCTCTAAATAAATTCTCTTCTGGTGTTTCATCATTCTCTTTTCCGCCGCCAGGAATAGTTAAGATATTATCCTGCCATGTATTCTTTTGTACTAAGAGAAAATTGCTATCTTTATCAACAATAATAGCATTTACTCCTTGTCTATATAGTTTATTTATTTGCATTGTATTAAATAAAAATTTCACTTAAGCCTGACTGTTCTTTAAGAAAATACACCATGTTTGCATATTTTTTACCCTCTGGATCAATAATTTTTAATTTAATATTTGCCTTAGTGAACATTGTATCTGGAAATTTTATATCATTGTCATGACAAATAACACCGTAACTCCAGTGTCTTGCTGAAATCTTCATTCTTTCAAAGTGAAAATCCTTGTAACTAAAAAAACTATCTGTAAAAATATATTTATTATCAACACGCTGAATACTTCCAGAGATAATAAGCATCTTGACTGTATTTTTTTGCAAACATTCCCATATTTTTTCAAATTCTTGTGAGATAAAATAATTTAAAAAATATGAATCAAAACTTGGATCAGTACTAAGATAAGCAATAAACACAAAAGCTGTTATTTGTGATTGTGAAAATGAAGTGTCTGTAGAAATTTTACTTATATAACCAGCCAGTGGGCCGATAAATTTCCCTGCATTATAAATAGAATCATTAATTTCCTTACTATTACCATATAAAAAAATATGAGGATTTATAATCTTACCTGTAAAATACCCCCCATACAACCTACTTTCTCCATCATCTTTAAGATCATCCATATTAATCGCATTAAAATGAATTGGTATATTTTTATGATTAAAAACATATCTCTTTTTATTTATAAAACTTTTATGTATTCCGATGATGTCTATATCACTTTCTGTTGTATTTGTATTTATTACATAACTTCCAAACACTAACCACAAAATCTCTTTCGGATTTAACACTCGAGTCTCATTGGACAATATTTTTATTACTTCCTCAATGATAGACATATTATTACTTAGAACTATTTTGTCCATACTATTTTACATTTACACTTTCTAATAAAGTTAAAATTCCTTGATCTGTGTATTCATTTTTAATAGAGTCCTCAAGGACATTTGTTGGGACTGTTACTATATCAGAGCCAGCCATAACTGCATTACAAAAGTCACCAACAGTCCTTATTGATGAAGCCATAACACCAACCCGTTTGTCCTGCCCGTTATCAACGACATTAAGTATATCAACTAGTACTTTATTGGTAATATCATCCTCACCACCATGAAGATTTCTACCAAAGAATTTAGACACATTGTCTGCATATCTTCCAATAAGGGGACAGACATAAGTAGATCCAGCAAGTACAGCCAAATATGCCTGACAAGGAGTAAAGACTAAATGCGTGTTGAATTTAACACCATTTTTTGAGTATTTTGAAACAATTTTTAGATTATCAAAGCTAACGGGTATTTTTATAACTACTTTGTTTATGCTAAACCAAGGTTTGTTTAAAATGGTCTTTAATTCTTTTTCTGTCTCCATTGAATTATTACCTAAGGCTTCGACGTGTAACTCTAAATCAGGATAATCAGATCTAAGTTGTGTAGCAAATTCATCAAAATTAACCTTATCGCGATTAAAAAAAGTTGGAGTGGTAGTTACCCCGGAAATAATCCATGAGTATTTCTTTATCTCATCATATATTACTGAGTCTAGAAATAATTTCGTTTTTTTTGTGTGTATTTGCATAATTATTTAAATAAATCTAATAATAAAACCCCGTTACAAAAAGTGCAAAGCTGTTGTTTTTTGTCATTTGATGTATGTGGTATTAAACTCAACCAAATAGTAGTATGGATAAATTTAATAATCTCTAAATCTTCTTTAAATAAACTAAGTATCTTGTCAGAATAAGAACTAAATCCATTATCAACAATTGAGAAAATATGATCATTTGTTTCAAGATTATATTCATACTTAAATTGACCACTATTTAAAGAATCAAAATTTCCAACTATACTATAAAACAACTTTGCAACATCATACCGCACATCACCATACATCTTTGTCTTTCCAAAAGCGCCTCGCGGATCAATTAGATATACTTTTCTGTTTTGATCTATCACAATGTTGCTCATGGTTAAGTCTCCGTGAATAAAAGAATATTTTGTGTTAAATAATCTCTCACGAAATTCTTTAAAGACTTTGTCAAGTGTTACAACAGGATTCTGAACGAGAAACCCATTTATTCTTAATGCATCTGGGTCAAGCATTTTTTCCTTAATAAAATTTTCAATTGCCTTTTTAGGTTTTGAGTAATACATCATTATAATATCATCATCATTTGCCATTTTAGATTCTTGGTGCATTAACATAATTAAAGATATTACCTGATCGAAAATTTTTTCTGCTTCATCTCTATTATCCATTGACCATTGATATAAATTATTACCATCAATTGCTTGCATTTCGTAATATATAAGGTTTTTATTGTTTTTACGGATAATTGGTTTTTTAATTGAAGTAAAAATTAATGGAGTATTGTTTGGTATTATTTTTTCTGCTTCTAAAAACCATTTTATTTCCTTTAAATATCTATCCCGTGTAACTCCCTTAATAACCTTGTCAGCCTCAAATACAATATCATTGTAGCTTCTGGTGATTATAGAATTTTTTTTAAATTGATTATTCATTTTTATGATTATATTATAACATATATTTATAATATATCACTAATGTTTTACACAATGCCAAACTGGAATTAAATTATATTTTCCATTAATTTTAATTGCAAAAACATGATTTTTTCTTTATAATATCGTGGTTATGGAACATATTGAAAATTTTAATAATTTAGGAAAAGAGAAAAAGGTTAGTGTCATAAGACATTTAGATGAAGTTGACGATCTTGAGAAATATGGAAGGGATGGTGTTTTAATTCACGGACAGGAAGATAGGGCTGAGGAGATTGCAGGTCAGTTATACAAAGAACTAAAAGAGTACAATAAAAAAGCTGTTTTATTTGTCACATCTCCTAGAATTAGAGCAAAACAAAGTACACAAATGGTAATTGATGCACTTCTAAAAAAAGATTCGACTTTAAGATGTTTATCAGTTCAAGAAAATGACCTGAGAGAAATTGATCAGGGTAAATTTGTTTTACCAACAGATTATGTTAAAGGCGAACAATATGAAGGTTTGTATATTGCAGATAAAATTTTTCTTAAGGAAACCCACGCTTCAGATTATGGAGAAAAAAATGATAATTATGATTATAGATATGGTGATCCTGTATTACTTGCAAATGGTCAATACAAGTATCCTGATTTGAATCAATTTTTTACAAAATATGGTGAATCATATAGAGATGTTTTATTAAGATTGTACTCTCTGGTAATTAAAACTAGTGAAAAAGTTAATAAATTAGGGAAAAATACGGAATTAGTTATTGTTACTCATGGACAACCAACACAAATATTCAGAGATTTAAAAAAAATTGCGAGTTATATAAAAAACAAATTAATAGAGTATAAAGAAGGAGAACTTCCCAAATTATGTTGGGAGTTATATAAAAAACTAGATGATTCCAAAAAAGTAACAGGTTCTTTAGATATCATTTCAATTGAGGAGCTTACAGATCCTTATTTGGTTAAAGTACTTAAAAATGAAATTTCATTTTTAAGTACTAATAAAAAATCGTAAATATTTTTATGGAATAATACTTTTCTTTATATTATTTAAAATTTACGAGTTTTGTACTTATTTTCCGTTGAAAACTAGGATTCTAGTTTTATTTGTAAACGAATTTTGGAGGAGGTGGGGGGATTCTCTCCTTACAGGAGCAGTACACCTTTTCGGTGTATTCGAAATAAAATTTCTCATACACATCGAAAAACTTTTCGAATCTCCCATGAAAGACATGTAGATGTCTTTCTCACCTCTGCTCGTCACGAAGTTCCTCGCGGAGGTGGAGAGATTCGAACTCTCGATACCTTTCGATATGCTACCTTTCCAAGGTAGTGGAATAAACCGCTATCCGACACCTCCAAATTTATAAATATTATTATAAACTCCTTTATTTCTAACATTTTTAAGCGTATACAGCAAATCCCGTCTCTTGCGAGACGGGATTTGCCTTTTGAAAACTGTTATTTAATTAAAAACAAAATAACAGTGCTTCGAATGAGCACTTCGTAAGTTAGTATAGTATATATTTCTTTATATAACAAGATTTATTTATTATTTCTTTATTTTTAACACATAAAAATTATATAGGAAAGATATTAATAGGTGAAATATTTTTTTACTATGTTATACTCTGTTTATGTTTTTGATTTCATTTTTAAAAGGTCTGTTTATGGGAATGTTAATATCTTTACCAACTGGTCCTGTTGGTTTTTTAAGTATTAAAAGAACAATTAATGATGGATTTATGTCTGGTTTTATTACTGGAGTTGGGGTAATCACATCTGATTTTATTTATAGTATTATTATAATCTTTAGTCTTAATTCTTCATCCGAATTTTTTATAAACTATACCATACCAATACATATTATAGGTGGGACTTCATTAATTATCTTAGGTATAGCAACTTTTTTCTCAGAAAAATTATATACAAAACATAAAAGAAATGATTTAGAAGTAGAAAATTATTTTGGTCAATTTTTTTCAGCATTTATTGTTACTATGCTTAATCCATTTCAAATAATTACATTTACAGCTATTTTGGGGTCGTTATCAGTGTTTAATGGTTTTTCTGAATTTCCAGTATCTTTTGTTTTTGGACTTTTATTAAGTGCTTTAACTATGTGGACAATACTTGCTTTTTTTGTCTCAAAAATCCGGTCTAGTTTTAATAAATTTCACATCAAGCTTATAAATCATATTTCTGGGGTTATTATTACATTTTCTGGAGTGTTTATTTTAATACATTTATTTCTGCTATAATAGAGAAATGGATGAAGATTTTAAACAAGCTTATAATAAGTTAAATATTGCTCAAAAAGAGGCTGTAGACACCATAGATGGGCCAGTAATGGTTGTTGCGGGGCCTGGTACAGGCAAGACTCAGATTTTAGCATTAAGAATTGCAAATATACTTCAAAATACAGATACTGGAGCAAATAGTATACTTTGTCTTACTTTTACTCGTTCTGGAGTGGGTGCAATGAAAGATCGATTAGAGAAATATATTGGATCTCTATCTCGCGGTGTAACGATAAATACATTCCATTCTTTTGCTTCTAGTATAGTGGGTAAATATTATGAAGTATTAGATTTTTCATATCCGCCAAAATTGATGGATGATAGTGAATCTGTATTTTTAATTGATGAGATATTGCATACAAATGATTGGGAATACATAAAGACTCGCACAAATCCGTCTCAATATTTTAATGATTTAAAAGGTTTGATTTCACTTTTAAAAAAAGAAAGGTTGGAGCCAGAAAAATTTTTGGATTTAATAAAGATAGATATTGAAAGTTTGCAAAAAGACCCAGAAAGTATTTCTTCGCGTGGAGAGTCAAAAGGAGAATTTAAAAAAGATATTATTAAAAAAATAGAGTCATTAGAACGAACAATAGAAGTGGTAAAATTTTATGAAGTTTATGAAAATTTGAAAAAAGAAAGAGGAATGATGGATTATGACGATGTGCTTGAATATGCTGTAAAAATTGTCGAAGATTCCGACGATGCGCGCTCGGATATAAAAGAAGAATATCAATATATACTTATAGATGAACATCAAGATTCGTCATTTGTTCAAAACAATTTTTTGAAAGCCGTGTGGGGAGATGTTGAAATGCCAAATATATTTGTAGTTGGGGATGACCGTCAGCTTATATATGGATTTTCTGGGGCCAATATTAGTTATTTTGAAGAATTTTCGCATTATTTTGGTAAAGCAAAATTAATAATTTTGGTTGAAAATTATCGCTCAACTGAAAATATCTTAGGTTTAGCGGATGAATTATTAATAAGTTCAATTACAAAAGAAAAATTAAAAAGTAATAAAAAAGAAAATGTAAAGATAAACTTATATCAATATAATTTTCCGCGCGATGAGATTTTACATATCGGATTAATGATTAAAGAAATGGTTGAAAAGGGAGAAAATCTAAATCAATTTGCAATATTGCTTCCAAAGAATAAGAATGTAAGGCAGGCTTGTAATATACTTTCGGATATGGGTATACCCATAGTTTCTGAGAAAAATGTTTCAATTTTTGATATAAATGAAGTTGATAGTCTAATAAGAGTGTTACAAATAATAAATAATCCAAATGATAATGTATTACTTTGTGAATCTATCTTAGATCAGACGAGCGGTATTGATACATTTCTTGCGCATAAATTTATTAAAAGTTTTTCTAGCCAAAATGGTTATACTCTAAATCGTAAAGACTTTTGGGATTTTACAGAAAATACTGATAAGACTTTATTTTCTGATACGAATCCAGTATCGATTTGGAGGGGTCAGCTTAATAACTGGATAAATAGTACAAATGGGGAAAGAATATCTAAGATTGTTAGCATTGTTGGTAATGAACTTTTAATAGAGAAAAGTCAAAATCATGAAGAGCTTTTGAAAAATGTAGAAATAGTACGAAGTTTGATTCATCTTGCAATTTCATATGAAGAAAACCCCACCCGCAATGCTAGTCGCATAGCTTCTGCAGACGGGCATACTAAAGCAAAACTTAATGATTTTTTACAGTATTTTTCTCGCTTAAGAGAATATAATACACATATAAATATTGCATCTATTGGTTTAAATAATGGTGTTCATGTAATGACATTACATAAATCAAAAGGTCTTGAGTATAAGTATGTATTTATAGCTCATATGAATGAAGAGATTTTAATGAGTAGTAAAAGAAATGCTTTTACATTACCCGAGAAGGTTAAAGATCTTTTAGACAAAAAAGATATTGAGAGTGCAAAAAGAGAACTATATGTTGCTATTACAAGAGCAAAAGATATTTTATCTATTTCTTATTCTAAATCAGATTTTGAAGGTAAAGATTTAACATTGGCTCATATAATTGAAGATTTAAATAAAGATCATTTTATTATAAAAAATAATATACAAACAGAAGATGAAATAATTAAAAAGGATATAAAACATTTTGCATTAAAATCAAGTTTAGACATTGAAAATGATACTTTAAAGAGTGTTATGGATTTTGTAAAACAAAAATACACAGAGACAAACATAACAGTCTCGATGCTTAATAATTTTTTTATATGTTCATGGCGTTGGTATTTTAGAAATTTTTTAAAATTGCCAGAGGTTAAATCAAAAAGTCTGGTTTTGGGCTCGGCTGTGCATAGTGTTATTGAGTTTATTTTAAAAGAAAATTCAAAACCAAGTGATGAAGCTATTAAAGTTAAAATAGTTTTTGAACTTAAAAAAGAGGGGATAGATGATATTATAGAATTAAAAAAGTTAACAAAAGATGCATATGATTCAATTAAAAATTGGCTGATAAATTATTATGAAAAATTAGCTAAAGATCATGAATCTGAAAGGAATATCTCTTTTAGGGATAAAAATTTTCCAAATTTAAATATCTATGGAAAAATTGATTTAACAGAAAGATTATCCAATGGTGACATTATAATTACCGACTTTAAAACAGGAAGTAGTAAAACTGTTGGTATGATAGAAAAAAAAGATGAAGAAAATAGATTGTCCTCATATATGCGACAACTTGCAATGTATTCTTATCTTGTACAAGGAGTAGAAGGTGGAAAAATTGTGGCTGAGTCAAGATTACTTTTTCTTGAAGAAAATCCAAAAGAGAAAAATTATTTATACAAAACTCATATAGACAGTGAAGTTATAGATTTACTAATTCGTGATATAAAAGACTATGAGAATGAATTAATAATAGGTAGTTGGGTATCAAGACCCTGTCATTTTAAACCATATGGAACTTCTAATACAGAATGTGAATATTGTAAAATAGCTAATAAGATTTTTGTGGATAACTAGTTTATTATATAATATATGTTATACTATATGTATATTCAATTAATTTAGAATAACATATGTCAAATAAAGGTTTAACATTTCTTATAATCATTCTATTGCTATTATGTGGCGCAACTTTTGGGGCTTTTTATCTAAAAATTCATCCAGAAATTGCATTATCTCAAAAAATCTTTGGTGCTAAAGTAGCAGAAGTGGTAGATGAAAATGTAGCATTAAAAGATGCTCCTATTAATGAAAATACTACACCATTTATAGTTGATACTGTTCCTGTTGTTCCAATTGTTAATAATGAAGTAATTGTTGATAATAATATTATTGTTCCAGTTAAAAATGATGATAAAAAAGAACAAGATATTGTAGTTGTGGAACCTGTTAAACCAATTATAAATGAACCCGAAGAAATAAAAACTCCTATTGTTCTAATTACAAAAATTTTGAAAAAAGGTAGTAACGGTAGTGAAGTCAAAATACTTCAACAATTTTTAGTTGATAATGATTATCTAACTGGTAAAGTTGATGGTAGTTTTGGTCCAATGACTGAAACAGCCGTTAAGAAATTCCAAACAGAATATAAAATAACTGCTGATGGAGTAGTTGGTGGTAATACAATGAAGATAATTAATGAGCTTTTGGCAGAGTAGATATGTGTTTAAATTGTGATTTCCCTCTCCTATCTTTTCAGGAGAGGGAGGTAAGGGTGAGGTGTTGGATCTATTGAAATATACCCTTAAAAAGGGTATATTTGATATATGGAAATTAAAGTAGACACAACAGAACAAGAGCAGATTTTGGTTACACTTTCAAATAAAAATGATGCTGAAAGTTTGCGTATTAAAAGGCATTTAGATATGCCTGATTTGTCACGATTAGAAACTAGCCCACTTTTTCAAATCGTTAAAAATACTAGAAACATTCATATTTTAAAAGATTTTGACAATATTATTATTCCTGAAATTGTACCTGTTGATCTTTCTTTTGATTTATTTAATTTTGCTTCGAATCATCCAGCTCGTAGTAAGTCAGACACTTATTACCTTGATGAAAAAAATATTCTTCGCCCACATGATACTGTGATGTGGTATTACTATTTAAATAATAAAGACATAAAAAAGAAGATAAAAAATAACGAAAAACTGGGTGTAATTTGTTATGGTAAAGTTTATCGAAAAGACGAAATTGACCGTCGCCATATGAATATATTTCATCAAATGGGTGGTCTTTATCTTGTGCCTGATAGTAAAAAAGTTTTAAATCTTGATGATTTAAAACAAGCCCTTGTAGAAATTGTTGAAGGACTTTTTGGCAAAGAAGTAAAATATAGATTTTTAGACGATACATTTCCTTATACTGACCCGTCTTTACAAATAGAGGTGGAACTTGATGGAAAGTGGGTTGAGATTATGGGTGGTGGAATGCCAAGAAAAGATGTTTTGAAAAATTTTGGATTAGAGAATTATAATGGCTGGGCATTTGGATTTGGTCTTGAAAGACTTGCAATTATTAGTATGAATTTGCCAGATATTAGATTACTTTGGTCGCAAGACGAACGAGTTAAAAAACAACTTGTATTGGGAAATGTTTATCGCGATGTCAGTAAATATCCTGCAATAATCCGTGATATCTCTTTTGTAGTTGATAAAACTTTCTCACCAAATGATTATTTTGATTTAGTTCGTGATGTAGTTGGCTATTTAGCTGAAGAGGTATCACTACTAGACGAATATGAAAATGATGTAAAATTTGGTGCTGACAAAAAGAGTTATGCTTATCGTATAACTTACCGTTCTCTTGAAAAAACCTTAACTGATGAAGAGGTAAATACCCTACATAAAGAACTTGAAGAAAAAACACGAGAAATTTTTAGTGTAATGATTCGCTAATTATACATTAAAATTTTTTTAAAAAAGCTTGGTAATTATACCTATTTTTGCTATAATATAGATATATATGGCAAAAGACACAACAAAAAATGGCAAATATGGTGCTGATGAAATCAGTGTTTTAGAGGGGCTTGAACCTGTTCGTCGCCGCCCGGGGATGTACATTGGTTCTACTGGTTTAGAGGGCTTGCATCATTTGGTATGGGAGATTTTTGATAACTCTCGTGATGAAGCTATGGCTTCCGAATGTAATGATATTGAAATTGTACTTCTTCCTGGTAATCATATTCGTGTAGCTGATAATGGCCGTGGTATTCCAGTTGATATTCATTCCAAAACAAAAGTTTCGGCTTTAGAAACTGTTATGACAACTCTTCATGCCGGAGGTAAATTTGGTGGAGATGAAAGTGGGTATATTAAAGCGACAGGAGGATTACACGGTGTCGGAGCTTCAGTTGTTAATGCATTATCTATTTATACTCAAGCTATTGTTCATCGTGATGGAGGTAAATATGAACAAGAATATTCGCAAGGTAAAAAGAAAGCATCTGTTAAAAAAATTGGATCTTCTAAATTACATGGAACAATTATTACTTTTGAGCCAGATGAAGAAATTTTTAAAGACCGTGAATTTAATCTAAATACTATTATTCATCATTTTAGACAACAAGCTTATTTAGTCAAAGGTCTTCGTATTACTACTATTGATGCGCGAGAAATGCCTGCCTGGCCGGTAGGCAGGGGTGATTCAGTTTTAACAAAGAAAAAAACTAATCTAGATGATGTTTTTTATTTTAAAGAATTAGAATTAGAATTACCTAGTCAAACTTTTTATTTCGAAGGCGGATTAGTATCTTTAGTTGAACATTATACAGAATTTCAAAAACCAATTCATTCAACAATTTTTCATGTAGAAAAAGAACATGAAAATGTAGAAGTAGAAGTAGTTTTCCGTTATATTGATGATGTAACTACAAGAATAGTTGCTTTTGCAAACAATATTGCAAACCCAGAATATGGGACACATATTACTGGATTTAAAATGGCTTTAACTCGCGTTATTAATTCTTATGCTAAAAAAGCTGGGATGGCTAAAGAAGCCGATGGTGGTTTTACAGGAGATGATGTTTTAGAAGGTTTAGTTGCAGTTGTTTCTGTAAAATTGCGTGAGATTCAATTTGAAGGTCAAACAAAAGGTAAATTAGGATCTACTGAAGCTCAAGGCGCTGTTAATACAGTTTTTGGTGATGCATTATCAGCATTTTTTGAAGAGAATCCTGATGAAGCTAAAGCCATAATAAATAAAGCAAATCTTGCTATGCGATCTCGCAAAGCCGCAAAAGCTGCGAAAGATTCTGTTTTACGAAAAGGCGCACTTGAAGGCATGACATTGCCTGGAAAATTGGCTGACTGCTCTACAAAAAGTGCTGAAGAATCCGAATTATTTATTGTAGAGGGAGATTCTGCGGGTGGTACAGCTAAAATGGGGCGTGATCGTCGAACTCAAGCTATTTTGCCATTACGAGGAAAAATTTTAAATATCGAACGAGCACGACTTGATCGAATGCTGGGTAGTGAGCAAATTAAAAATCTTGTTGTTGCAATGGGGACAGCTATAGGAGATACTTTTGATATTTCAAAACTTCGTTATCATAAAGTCATAATTGCAACTGATGCGGATGTGGACGGAGCCCATATTCGTACACTGATATTAACTTTGTTTTACAGATATTTCCGTCCACTAATTGATGGGGGATTCATTTATATTGCTCAACCACCATTGTTTAAAATAAAGCAGGGCAAAGAAGTTCATTATGCATATTCGGATGAAGAAAGAGATAAATTAACCGGCAACGATGCATCAGCAATAGTTGTTCTTGATGATGAACAGGAAACAGAAAATGAAGAAAACAACCTTGAATCTAAGACCTTGAACCTAAGACCTAATAGAATTCATGTTCAAAGATATAAGGGTTTGGGTGAAATGAATTCCGAAGAATTATGGGAAACAACAATGGATCCTGCAAATAGAATCTTAAAACAAGTTTGTGTCGACGATGCCGAAGAAGCTGATCGCATATTTGATATGCTTATGGGTTCCGAAGTTCCACCTCGCAAATCATTTATTCAAACCAATGCCCGATACGCGAATATAGACATCTAATAGTAATTATAAGGAAAAAGTATAAGTATAAGAATTTACTAATTCCTTATTTTGTACTAACCTAGAGTTCTATTTTTTATTTCATTTTCTAATTTTTTTATAAAATCATCAATAATGATCCCCTCTATTTTTTCTGTACGAGTTTCGATTGTTAGGTTGCCGGACTCCATTTCTTTGTCACCAATAACAATAACATAAGGAACTTTATGAGCTTTGGCACTGTTAATTCTTTTACCTAATGAATCATCATTATTACTAATTTCAACTCTAATATTTTTCTCTCTTAATTGGGCTAGTATTTTGTTTGCATATTCTCCATGTTGCTCGATCCTGACTGGCACAATTGTAACTTGCACAGGGGATAGCCATACAGGGAATATTCCGGCTACATGCTCTATTAAAGTAGATATAAATCTTTCAAGAGATCCCATAATTGCAGCATGAATCATTATAATTCGTTCTTTTTCACCATTTTCGTTTGTACATGATAAGTCAAAACTTTCTGGCATATTCATATCAAGTTGAATCGTTGCAACTTGCCATTCGCGTCCAATGGCATCTTTGGCCATAAAGTCTATTTTAGGTCCATAAAATGCGGCTTCACCAATTGCTTCAATTGCAGTATCAGCTTTTTCTTTTATTAGATTTCTTAATTCATTTTCAGCTTTTTCCCAAATCTCACTACTACCCAAATAAGCATTCATATTGTTTGGATCATGTAATGAAAGTCGTGGTGTAAGAGTAAAACCAAAAGTTTGATAAAATGTTTTTACAATATTATAAATTTTTTCCATTTCAACTTTAGCATCTTGCATTCTACAAAATACATGAGCATCATCTTGTGTAATTGAACGCACTCGAGAAAGTCCTGATAATTCACCAGATTGTTCGTCACGATATACTTTTGTAGTTGAAGCATATCTTTGAGGAAGCTCTTTATAGCTCCAAGATTTTCGTGCATATATTTGTGTATGATGAGGGCAATTCATTGGCTTCATTGCAAATTCATGGCCTTCACGCGAAACTATACGAAATAGGTCATCCTTAAATTTTGACCAATGACCTGATTTTTCATATAAATCTTTTTTTGTAATATGAGGAATGTCTACTTGTTCATACCCAACCTTTTTTCTTAATTCCCAAACATATTCATCAAGCAAGTTGCGTATTAGTGTGCCTTTTGGGGTAAACAGTGGTAATCCTGCCCCAATCAAATCTGAAAAAGTAAAAAGATCAAGTTGTTTTCCAAGTTTTTTATGATCTCTTTTTTCTGCTTCTTCGCGCATGTCTAAATAATTTTCTAAATTAGCCTTACTCTCAAATGCAAGTCCATAAATACGAGTTAGCATTTTATTTTTTTCGTCCCCCCGCCAATATGCCCCAGCAATGCGGTCAAGTTTCCAGCCAGACATATCGATATCTTTAAAATTCTCGACATGACCACCACGACATAAATCAGTAAAAGACCCAGAAGTATATAAAGATATTTCTTGGTCTTCTTTTACAATGCCATCTATTATTTCATTTTTATAAACATTATTTTTAAAAATTTCGCGTGCTTTATCTTTATCTACAATTTCTTTTTCAAAGACAGTCCAGTTTTTTGCAAGCTCGCGCATTTTGTTTTCAATTTTTTCCAAATCATCTTCACTAACTTTATCTCGGATTTCAGCACCATAATAAAATCCATTGTCTATAGCAGGGCCAAGTGTTAAAAAACTTTCTGGATAAAGCTCTAAAATAGCAGCACCTAACAAGTGGGCTAAAGAATGTCGAATGTGGGAAAGATTGTTTTCATTCATATATTTAAACATTCTAGCATAAATATCTTATTTTTCCACCACCACCATCTTTTTTAGTCGCACCTCATCCCACCTCACCCTTCCGTCCCTCTCCTTTACAAGAGAGGGGAATGTTGTAGCTTTATACTATAAGTTTATATTAAATATATTATCTATTACTTTATACATTTCTATGTAAGTACACTCCCTTCTCTTGATAAGGAGAAGGGTCGGGGATGAGGTGTGTGACGAAAAAATCTAGGGTTGCAAAAAAAGCTTATTTTTGGTATAAGTAATATATGGTTATACGAATGAGGCACACAAAAGCGCACACGGGGAACCGTCGTTCGCACCATGCTTTGAAAGACATTAAAACTGTAACTGATAAAGAAACAGGATCTGTTCATTTGCGCCACCGTGTTGATATGAAAACCGGTATTTACAAAGGAAAAAAGGTCATTGATGTTTTAAAAAAGGTGGAGAAAAAGATAATGAAAAAGCGCAAAAAGTAATTTTTTGCGTTCTTTTTCTATTAGTTCATTGTAATAAATTATGGCAAACAGGCATTTATCAAGATCTATCGTGCTACAATCACTTTTCGAGTGGGATTTTCGTGGTCTTATAATTGAAGAAGTTCCATCTATTGTAAATCGTAATATTGTTGAATTTGCACCTGGGCATCCGGATGCGGATTTTGCGCGGACTTTATCAAAACTTATTTTATCCAAAAGATCTATATTGGATGATGTTATTGTCAAAGCCGCTCCCGAATGGCCAATAGAAAAAATAGGAATTATTGATCGTAATATTTTGCGTATTGGTTTAACTGAATTACTATTTGGTGATCGTGACAATGTACCACCCAAAGTTGCAATTAATGAATCAATTGAACTTGCAAAATCTTTTGGGTCTGATATGTCACCTAAATTTGTTAATGGAGTCTTGGGTGCAGTTTATAAAGAAATGGGCGAGCCTGGTAAAATGGATCATGGTAAAAATGCACACAGAATACAAGAGCGAAACAAAACACCAATTGTTGTTGACCCTGATACATTACCAATAGAGAAAAAGGCCGGAGCAGTAGTATATTCAATTTATAATGATATGGTTTATTTTGCACTTGTGCATGATATTTTTGGTTTTTGGACATTATCAAAGGGTGGGGTAGACGATATTGATGATGAACAGCAGGGTGCAATTCGCGAAATTAAAGAAGAACTTGGTATAGATATAACAATCCAACAAGAATTAGGACGGAATGAATATATTGCATCACACCCAATAAAGGGTAAAGTTAAAAAACAAGTAGTATATTTTCTCGGATATGCAGAATTTGCTGATTTACATTTAGAAAAGTCTGGGGGGCTTGATGGGGCACAATGGTTTCCACTTTCGAATATTCCAAGTTTAAATTTATACGAAAACATTATTCCTCTTTTGGCGCAGGCTACAGAAATAATAACAAATACAAAAAAATAGTATGGTGGATTTTACAAAATTTGAAAAATCAATTGGTGTTAGTTTTAAAAATAAAGATCTTCTAACCCAAGCATATGTACATCGTTCTTATTTGAATGAAAATACAAAACTGGGCATTGGTCACAATGAAAGACTTGAATTTTTAGGCGATGCAGTGATAGAGCTAATCGTTACAGACTTTTTATACAAAACATATCCGGATTGTGCCGAAGGCGAATTAACTGCGTACCGTAGCGCACTTGTTAATGCCAATATAATTGGAGAAGTTGCCACAAATCTTAAAATGAATGAATATTTGTTATTATCCAAAGGTGAAACTCGTGATATTGGTAAAGCCCGAACTTATATATTAGCAAATACTTTTGAAGCAGTTGTTGGTGCAATTTATGAAGACCAAGGCTATGAAAATGCGAAAGTTTTTGTGGAAAAGAATTTGTGTATCCATATAAATGAAATTGTAAAAAACAAATTATGGCGGGATGCAAAAAGTTTGATTCAAGAAAAATCACAAGAACATATGTCTTTTACACCAGTTTACAAAGTCATTAGTGAAACAGGCCCTGATCACGATAAACATTTTACTGTTGGCATATTCTTGGGGAATGAGAGAGTCGCCGAGGGCAAAGGCCATTCAAAACAAGAAGCCGAGCAAAATGCTGCACGAGGTGCATTAGAAAAAAAGAATTGGCTTGATTAAGAAGAAGTTATAAAGTAGAAAGTTTATAAAGTTATAAAGCAATTATAAAGAAAATCACACTATGATAATAAAATCTTTTGAAGACATTATGGTTTGGAGTAAAGCAAAGGAATTTGTTGTTTTAGTCTATAAACATTTTTCTAATATAAAAGATTATTCTTTTAGAGACCAAATTCAAAGAGCTTCAGTTTCAATAATGAATAACATTGCTGAGGGTTTTGAAAGACAAACAAATAAAGAATTAAGGAATTTTCTTTTTATTGCCAAAGGTTCATGTGGAGAGGTTAGATCTATGCTTTCTTTGGCTGTTGATCTAAATTATATTTCTTTAAAAGAAAAAGAAATTCTTAGTGAAAGGTCGATAGAGATATCTAAAATGCTTTCGGGTTTTATTAAAACTTTATAACTTTCAACTTTATGACTTTACGAACTTTGGAGATAAATGGTTTCAAGTCTTTTGGTAAAAAGTCTTCTATATCTGTAGATGCACCAATTACTGCAATTGTTGGGCCGAATGGGTCTGGTAAATCAAATGTTGTTGAAGCAATGCGATTTGTACTTGGTGAACAATCCATGAAGTCTTTGCGTGGTAAAGGCACTAGTGATTTATTATTCAAAGGTTCAAAATTAAGTAATGCTGTTAACAAACTTAAAGTTGAAATATTTTTTGATAATAAAAAAAGAAAGCTTTCATTATCGAACGATATTGGTAAAAATATTTCACTTGATTTTGATACTGTTAGCATTGCTCGTGAATTTTATGCTGATGGGCATAGTGTATATAGTATTCAAGGTAGCGAAGTAAGATTAAAAGATGTTACGGATTTATTAGCATCTGTTCATATTGGGTCATCCGGGCATCATATAATTTCTCAGGGTCAAGCCGACAGACTATTGACTGCCAGTGCAAAAGAAAGACGCGCAATGATAGATGATGCACTGGGTTTACGAATTTATGAAATCCGTATTCGAGATTCAATGCGCAAATTAGAAAAATCTAAAATAAATATATCCGAGATAATGTCCGCGAGGAGAGAATTGGCTCCACATTTGAATTTCTTGCGAAAACAAGTAGAAAAATTAAATGAAGCCGAAGAGGCTCGCAGAGAATTGTCGCGCCGGTATTTTCATTATGAAAAAAGTACAAGGTCGATAGTTTCTACTCGTCATGATTTATTAAATAAAGAATTATTCAATATTGAGACTGAGCTTACTTTATATAAAAATACTGATGAATCTCCTGAACCCGCGTTAGAGAATAATGAAATATCTAGTATCAAAGAAAGCATTGAAAGAATTAATGCTGAAAAGTCTGTATTGTTGCGCACTCGAGAATCACTAGAAAGGCAATTGGGGCGTACCGAAGGTTTGATCGAAGCTTTTCGTAAACCCCATGTTTCAAACAATTCTGTTGATCAGGATGTTGTTATATCAAGGGAAAAATTTATAAGATTTTGTGAAGAGATAAACAATGAACTTGAAAATGTTATAAATAATCCAACAACAGATTTTCATCTTATTTCTACAAGTTTGCGAGAATTAGGTAAAAAAGTAAAAAGCTTTTTAGATAACTACAAAGGCGTTTCTGGTAATACACAAGATAAAATAGAAAAACCTATAAATAGTTTAAGTGATAATAATGAAGAATTAAATCAAGCATTACAATTGGAAGATAGTTTAAAAAAAGAAATAGAAAAAAATATAGAATCGGTTAGGTTGTTGGATGTAGACGAAAAATTACAATTAAAAACATTGCAAGATAAAGAAATACAAATAAGATCAAGCGAAGCCGAAAAATATAAAGCTCGTGTTGAGAAAACAAGACTGTTGGGGGAGAAGTCAAAAGTAGAATCGGATTTAGAACGAATTTTGCAAGACAAGATGCTAATGGACGAAGAAAAGAAATTGTTTGAACCATTTTTGATTAATTCGCTTGACCATGCAGAAACTGATGCGCCATTGGGTAAAGAGGCCTTAGTGATAGAAAGAAGGGCTCTTGAGAGGCTACGCTTGAAATTAGAAGACATAGGAGGTGGATCTGGGGGAGACATAATTGCTGAATTTGAAACAACAAAAGAAAGGGATGAATATTTGAGCAAAGAGTTAGCAGATTTAAATAATAGTATAGAATCATTACTGAAATTAATTAGTGATTTGCGAGAAACTGTACGACTTGAATTTAGTAAAGGTATTGATAAGATAAATGTATTTTTTGCTGAATTCTTCAAACTCATGTTTGGTGGGGGAAATGCATTTTTGTCATTAGTTTCTGAACTTAAAAAAGATATAAAATTAGAAATAGATTCGTTGGATGATGAATCTTTAGATGATGATGAAGAAGAATCATTGTTACCCAAGTTTGAAAGGGGAGTAAATATTCATGTTGATTTGCCCAATAAAAAAGTTAAAGAATTAACAATGCTTTCCGGAGGCGAGAGATCTCTTGTGTCAATTGCATTGTTGTTTGCAATTTCACAAGTCAACCCGCCACCATTCTTGGTTCTTGACGAAACCGACGCGGCGCTCGATGAAGCAAACTCGCGCCGCTACGGCGACATGCTTGAAAAGCTCTCGTCCCACACCCAACTGATCGTTGTAACTCACAATCGCGAGACAATGTCGCGCGCTGGCACTATCTACGGCGTAACTATGAACTCCGACTCTGTCTCCAAGCTCCTGTCTATCGAATTCGCAGACGCCACCAAAATAGCGAAATAATAGAGCAAAACAGAGCAAGGAGAGGCCTTTTTTTATTGTGTTATTTCCAATTTTAAACACTCCATCTGTCTTTCAGACATCTCCCCCTTGGCAGGGGGCGAATTTAAGCGCCAATCATTGACATAAGATATAGACAATTAGTATAATAGGACTATTACTCGTAATTTAGTATATATTTTAATTTATGCATGAAGGTAAAACAGAAGATACAGGTGAGAAAAAAATAGATGGAACAGAAATTCCAGCAGGTGTTGGTGGGCAAGAGGATCCTTTTGCCACGGGTCGCGAAAGAATGGCCGCTATTAGTACAAAATTAAACAGTGTAAAGGAGAAAGTTTCCTCTTGGTTTACTAAAGCTGGTAGTTCAATATCTCGATTTTGGAATAAAACAAAACATTTTGGAGGTGAAGCAGTAGCTGCAACACTTTCCGCTCCAGAACTCGCTAAACAGGCCGATAAATATACAGATGAAAAAGCTCATGAGTTAGGCGTAGCTATTGGTGAAAAAGCTGTTGCCGCCACAGAATGGGTAGATGATAAATTTGATAAAATGGAACAAGGAGTAGAAGCCGGTTATGAATGGTCAAAAGATAAAGTAACTGCATTTGGTAATAAAATGAATGAAGGCCGTGATGCTGTAGGAGCTTGGGCTGATAAAAAGACTGACCAATTGAATGAATTTGCTACTGAAAAGAAAGAGCTTGTATTAGCTGTTGCTTCTTATGCAAAAGATAAAACTGTAGAAAAATTAGTAAAAGTCAAAGATGGTGTTGCTGATAGATATGACAAAGTTAAAGCTTATGGAGAAAATGCTTATATGTCCGCAAAAATGAAAGTTGCCGAAATAAAGCAAAAATATCGTGATGAGCAAAATCGAAAAAGATTAGAAAAAGCAAAAGCCGATTATGATGCTGAACTTGCACAAACTGTAGCTGATTTACAAAATGCAGAACAAGCTGAAATGGATGCAAAAAATATGGCTGAACAAATGAAGCAAAGAAAAGAAGCTTTGGCTGCTAAAATTTCTCTTATGGAAAACTTATCAATGGTTGCTTAATTAAATAAAATATATATGAATAAACAAGAATTTATAGATAAAATTACAAATAGTCCATTGAGTGCAGATAGAAAAAATAAAATATTAGCTTTATTGTCTTCCGGCGAATTAACTTTTGATATAAAAGAAGAAATAAAAGATATTATCCAAGAAGATATTGATAGTGATAATACTAGCATGTCCGATGCTGATAAAGCTGATATTGCTGCTTCAAATGTGCAAATGGAAACTGAATTATCTGCCGTTGAGAATGATTTAGCAGGGGATATGCAGTTTGTAGAAGCCGAATTGAACAGTCTTGAAGAGATGGTTAAGGAAGTTGATGGCATTGTTGACCAAGCAAATATAGAATCTTTACAGTCTAAAATACAAGAAATGTAATTTTTAGGGTAATTTCTAAAAAGCCTTATAAAATAGCATTAAAATACCCCTTTTGACTGTCGTCAAGAGGGGTATTGACTTTTATCTTCCAATATGCTATTATATACCTAAGACAAGAAAATTAAAAATTGAAAAAAAACATGATAGGAGTATTAGCAGCACTTGCTATTACTTTCTCAGCGCTCTACGCGAGTGCACAAAGTGCCCATAAGGTTAGTAATGTTCCGTATTCACTATTAGCTACCGGTAATTATGACAACACTGTTGTAAATGATGCTGGTAACACAGGCGAACAAATTGTAAACCTGATAGTTGAATGGTGTAAAATCAATGGACATGCAATGTCCGACACCGGGAATAAAACTTTCATTCTTACTGAACCGCATGAAAATACTGCGGCGAACAAACGGATGCTTTATCCATTCTATGACAGGACACCTTCGGGGCCCGCAATGGGATGGGAATATCCCTTGTTTAAAGAAGAGTGTTGCAACTTAGTTGCAGACTCTAGGAATGAAACTAAACTGGTTGAGCTCTTAAAAAAGTTCAATTCAGGAAACTTTATCTCCACCACTTGGGGGAATACAGGTGGAACCCCGAAAGGTGACGGGTCAAGCTCACTTAATAATAATCAAAATTTAAACAATAAGATACATATGGACACAATCCAAGTTTTAATTAGCGGTAGTGCCGCGGTGAATGCAGGAGCGACCAACGGCTCAGCAGGACTTCCATGGTGGGCAATATTATTGATAATTCTTGGGTCTCTAGCACTCATTGCGTTATTAATTTATTTTTTACGCCCACGGCCAGCCAGAGATTTCATTGCCCAACTTGAAGATAGCTGGGATGTGGAAGATAATGTGTTGAGACACAATCGTAGAAGAATTCGTCGGGCTGACGATTTTCAATCCGAAAGGAATGATTTCCTTTATGAGGAAAATCAACGATTGAATAGACTTTACACTACTCCTCCTAATCACGGTGGCGGTCACTAAAGAATTTTGCTAGTTTTTAAACTAGACTCCATTCAGGGAGAAAAAAATATACTGAATAAGTCAAAGGCCTACCCCACAAAGGAGGCCTTTTTTAATTCTTCTCTTTAATTTCCCAAGTTAAAATATCCTGCAAACGGTCAGCGACAAGCAGGGTGTAGTACTTGTATTTATTTTGTGTTATTATATTAAATATGACAAAAAGTAAAGTTATTGATTTTTGGATGGAAAGTAGTAAAAAAGACTTTGAAGTTGCAAATGGGCTTTTCAAATTAAAACATTTTCCCCAAGCTCTTTTCTTTTGTCATCTGAGTCTCGAAAAATTACTAAAAGGTTTAATTGTAAAACATACAAAAGAAAATCCTCCATTCAGTCATGATTTGGAAAAACTTGCTATCTTGACTGGATTTGAAATCAGTAAAAAATATTTTAATATATTAAATGAAATTTCTTCTTTTAATATTGCTGGAAGATATGGTGATGAAAAGTTTGAATTTTATAAAAAGTTTAATAAGAAAGATATTGTTGAAAAATATCTAAATCTTACAAAAGAATTAATTTTATGGCTAAAAAAAGAATCTCAAAAAAAATAATTAATATGGTTTTAGGTTATACACAAAGACTTTCAAAAGAAGAGGCTATTTTTATTGACAAGGTATTTATTTTTGGTTCAACTGCAACAGGGAAAAATAATGAAAAAAGTGATATAGATGTTTGTATTGTTTCTCCTTTTTTTAATGATAGAATTAAAGCAATTCAGTTTTTATTAAAAAATAGGAATAAAGCTGAAGTCATTTCAGGGCTTGAGCCAATTGGTTTTTCATCAAAAGACTTTTTAGGGGGCAGTTCTTTGATTGAAGAAATAAAAAATACTGGTGTTCAAATATAATTTTTATTTTTTAAATATTCTTCTCTTTAATCTCCCCACTTAAAATATCCTGCAAGCGGTCGGCGACAAGGAGAGTGTATGTGATGGAGTCGCCAAGAGATACACGGATTTTGTTGGGAGAGCAAATTACCATACCACCAGTTTCCGTATCAATGATTTTAATAACCATATCGGTCATACCCACAAGCATACCTGTGCGATTTGTGTTGATAGCATTTTCTAAAAATTCAATTTGTTTGTAGCGAATACTGGTTCGTTCGGCTTCGGTCGCTCTTTCTTCGCGTTCGCTGGCATGTTCGGCTGTTGCATGCAGTTCTTTGGCAGTATATGGAGTATTTTTATTCAATAGCATATTACGGACAATTCTATGTGCGACAAGGTCGGGGTATCGGCGAATGGGAGATGTAAAATGAGTATAGGATTTTAAAGCAAGCCCAAAGTGCCCACTGTTTATTTCACTATAATGAGCTTTGGCCTGACAACGAATAATCATATCATCGATAATTGGGGCAATGGGTAAATTGATTACACTTTTTTGGATATGTTTTAAAATGTCAGCTGATTTTTTAAAATGCGCAGGAGTTTTGATTCCAAGACCGCGTGCAAATAAAACTAATTCCATAACTGCGATTTCATTTGGGTCACCATGAACACGATACATACCTTCTTTTTTACCTACACCATTGTTGCGTCCGGCAATATGGTTAGCTGTAATTGTGTTAGCCAGTAGCATAAAGCTTTCTATTAGCATATGCGATGGGCTTGATTTCTCACGAATTATGTCTATTGGCTTACCATTTTTATCTAATACAAAACGCACTTCGTCACGGTTAAATACTAATGCGCCCCTGGCAACACGAGATTTTTCCATAATAATTGCAAGATCCATTAATATTCTTAGTTCTTTATATAGTAAACCTTTTTTATTTTTTAAAATTTCGTCAACTTCATTATAGGTAAATCTTTTGTTGGAATTAATTATTCCAGGTCCAATCCAAGTGTCTTTTATACTACCATCGTGTCTTAAAGTTACAACAGTACTCATAGTCAAACGGGGGACAGCTTCTTTGAGACTACACAAATCATTTGATAATTTTTCCGGAAGCATTGGGATACATCTATCAACTAAATATATTGAAGTTCCGCGACGATATGCCTCCAAATCAATTGCGTCGCCAACCGTGACATAGTGTGAGACATCAGCAATGTGTATACCTATTTCATATTCATTATTTGGTAGTTCTTTGAGAGATAATGCATCATCAAAGTCTTGAGCCGTATCCGGGTCAATTGTACATGTTGTAATATCTCGAAAATCTCGTCGTCCATCACGGATTGCTAAATCTTCATTCAGTGTTGGTAGTTTGTGTACAGTGTCTATCAAAGCTTTTTCGAAAGTTGGATTTTCTAAACTTTCCGACAATATTAATGCCATATCGGTTTCGTGTTCACCCCTGGTTCCATATGTATGTACAATTTCACCTTCTATATTTCCAGGTATAACACTTGACCATGAAGTTATTTTAGCCAATGCTGCCGTACCACATGTAGATATTCCTAAATGCCCTGGCTTTAAATAAACTAAAAAAGGGAATTGCTTTTTAATTGGTTTCAAGAAAAATGTTTTACCTTCACAATCAATAACACCGGCAATAACAGTTGTACCGCGTTTTATTATTTCTGTTACTTTTCCGGCTAGACCTTTTTTACCAAACCGCGGTGGAAGCATTTCTATTTTTACAGTATCGCGGTCAATTGCATCGGCTGTCATGCCTTTGGGTATGATTATCGAGCTATTGTCTGGCAGGTCAATAAAACCATTACCGGATTTACTCATTCTGATTTTGCCGGTTGTGGTTTTTAGTTGTTGGCTGTTAGGTTTTAGCTTTTGGCTTTTATTTTTTTGTTGCTTGTTTTTATTTATTTTGTTTTTATTCCCCTCTTGAGGGGTGGCTGTAAGCCGGGGTGGATGTTTCTTCATATATATATTCCATCCTACCTTATTTAACGACGCTTGACTAGGGATTAAATTATTGATACTATGCCACTATGTTAAAAATTCGATTACAAAGATTCGGTCGCAAGAATAATCCCGCTTTTCGCGTGGTTTTGACTGATTCTAAAAATTCCACTAAAAGTGGTAAATTCATTAAAATTCTTGGAAATTATGATTTGAAACAAAATCTTTTTACTGTAGATAAAGAAGAAGTTGTAAAACGCATTGCAGAAGGTGCTGGTGTTTCCGACACTGTTCACAACTTTTTAGTTAAACAGGAAATAATCCAAGGTTCAAAAAAGAATGCTTTACCAAAGAAATCAAAGACTGGTAAGCGTAAAGATGCCAAAAAAAGTTAATACATGATATAATTCGTGTACACTCTTAATAATGAGTTTTAGTAGAAATAAGTGTTAATAAATAATTAAATATGCAGAACGATCAAGCCTTTCTTGATTATATAATCAAGGCGTTAGTAGACAGTCCCAGTGATGTAGAAATTATTCGAACCGTTGATGAAATGGGGGTTCTTTTGACTCTTAGTG